>NFYZ01007808.1_pt1 | contig 36702 bp, 32 predicted proteins | sample 1092561 | NCBI WGS metagenome assembly NFYZ01 (sample SAMN03609887, study PRJNA323583) | gut metagenome | isolation source: feces | host: Rattus norvegicus | place: Malaysia | collected 2013 | reverse complement strand
ATGTAGGAAAGATGAGCTTGGCCAATATAATATATTGACTAAGCTCATTTTGTTTGACCCAGAGATGAACAATTTAATTTTAATAATATGTAGAAAGGTGTATTTAAATTTGCTTACTATGGCTAAGATTATATAATATATATAAATATCTTATTATTATATAATACATATATATAATATAAAATAAAAGAATATAGATATATAAATATTAATAAGTTAAAATCCGGTTCCTCCCACTCTTGATTTCTATTTTCTTGTTGGTCGGATTTTTAACAAGCAGTAATAAAGATATTGACATTATAAGAAAACGTGGTATAATCATCATAGAGATAATTTGAATAATTGGGCTTTTGTGGATCAAGAGGATAAAGCCAGTTATTTTTATATCTTAAACATGCAAAAATAATGGAGTTATTATAGATATATGAGCAAAAATAATACAGAAGTTTTAGGCTGCTTCTGGCTACCACCACAATATTACAATGATTGTATTTCTGGAGCAAATGCGAATACGATCAAAAGACGTGGAAATCCTGTAGCAACAGATTGTTATAGCCAGGAGTATTTTGAGAAAATCACCTTGCCATCACTTCGACAAAATATTACCCCTTATCCATCCAGTAAAAAATATCTTGAAAAGTCAAGTAAATACTGTTTGGGATTTAGGGATGTTGTAAACGATGCCTTACGTGCCATATACAAGGGCATGAAAGGTTATGTGTTTACTATTGAGCAACTTACTGAGGTTATTAAATTTGTGCCAGATGTAAAGGTTGTTTTGGACGATGATATTTATTATGTGAGCAAGGGGAAGTAAAAATGAATAAGGACAAAGTATGTGACAAGCCATTTTATGATAACGCAGAATACGAGAAAGAAAGAATCCGCAGAATCGAAGAACAGGTAAAAGCTAAACCTACTGCAAAGGATCTGAAAGCAACTATTTCTATTCTAAAGGATTTTGGTATTACCATTTCTATTTCTGATATTCCAGAAATGAAGTCTGTGTTTGAATTAGAAAAATGGAGAGCAAAAATAATAAAAGAAAGATTGGATATGGAGGACTAATGAAGAAATTACAACAATTTTATATCATGAAGTTCTCTTCTGCTAGATTAGATAAATTCAATTATCATTTAAAACGAGTATTGGGAAGTTCAGGATTTTACATTCGTGATATTCGCCAAAACGGTGAATTAATAGCACTTGCGGATAATCAAGCTCTGAGAATGATTCGTAATATTAGATACGAAAGAAATCCAAATATTATGAGATATGATCCGGCTATTTTAAATGATCTGTACGCCCAAAAGAAAAATTTAAAGAAAAAGAACTTTGATGATTATGCTAAACGGCAGATTTCAATAATCAATAGTAAGATTGATGAAATGTTATTTATGCCAGAATATGTTTCAGTAGTGATTGATGATGTATCACATTACAGAAAAATTATAAAAGATGGATTATACATAAACAACTTTAAATACGTGAGGTTAATGTGTAGTGCCGGTCAAGCCAGAGTAAATACAGTAATATTAATACGTGAAGATTTTGAATCTGAATTGAAAAAGAGATTAAGATGTGGTGCGAAAAAAGTTAAAATAACCAAAAATAAATATAATGCATATTTTGCACTATCCTCTTCTTCTACATACTTAATACCAAAGCCAAACGTATTTTTGATTGATGACTGTGAAATCGAAATGGATAAACGAGTAGATTGGATTTCAAAAATTCCACCAGAAGAAAAAGAAAAAATATCAAACAACGAAAGAGTTACGGAAGAAATAAAGACCTTATCATTCAATTTATTTGACGGATGCGGTGCGGTTTCTGTTGAGTTTGCAAAAAAAGTTGCTGATGAATTAGAGTTAGATTATATTCCTTCTGCTTTTTGTATAAGATGCGCTTATGTAAAAGGAATGGTATTTGTAGTTGATTTTAAACAATATGCTGCAGAACATGGAATTACCGAAGTAGTAGACTTGTATGGTAATACTGTAGATATAACGAAAACAGATATGATTTTAACAAAGTCTCAATTCAAACTTTGGAATGCATACGATTCTATTCAAGAATATGATAGGCTTTGTGAAGAAAACGGATTTTTTTGGGGGGTTACAAAAGTTACTCCTAAAACAGATGATAATTGTTTTCGTTCAAATTATCAATTCTGCCAAGCTATTGATTTGACAAATGACGATGATGTTGCTGAATTATGCGATCCTACAGTGAAATGGTTGAATGGAATTTCCATAGATGATCCAAATCAAGCTATATTATTTCTACTTGGAAAGTTATGTGATAAAGATGATATTGATTTTAATAATATTTTTGATTTAACAAGTGATAATGTTGCAAAAGCATTAATTGTTAATCCAGAAATGATTAACGATGAATATATAAAATCTAATATTATAATGAGTATCAACAAGAAAATTCGTGAAAGCTATTTGGGAAAACTTATCTTGGATGGTAACTTCAGTGTAATGATTCCTGATATGTACGCCTTTATGCAACATGCTTTTGGTCATACCGTAACCGGCGCATTAAAAGAGTTTGAACACTACTCTAATTTCTGGAATAAAAAAGGAAAAACTGAGGTAGTTGCTATGCGTTCCCCTCTTACGTGGCGTTCTGAAGTCAACAAACTAAATTTAAAAAATAATGAATTGACTGAAAAATGGTTTAAGTATTTAACAAGTGGAATTGTTTACAATGTGTGGGGTTGTGATTGTATTATCCATGCAGATTCTGATTTTGACGGTGATATTGTGGCTACAACTGACAATCCCGTATTTTTACGTTGCCGGTATGATAATCTTCCAATCACATATTCAAAGTCTACTGTTGATAAAGAATATATTTCAGAGGACGAATTATATAAAGCTGATATTCAATCATTCGACAGTGCTATTGGGCGCATAACCAATATTTCTACTTCGTTTTATGAATTATTGGCACGATTTGAAGATGATATCACATTTAAGCGTGAACAAGACGAAATCTTAGAACGGCTAAAATTAATCAGAAAATCTCAAGGAGATGCTATTGATAAAGCAAAGGGAATAAAGATTGAGCCTATGCCTAAACATTGGACGAGAAAAATCTCAAAAAAACCCGATGATATGGATGAAGCAGATTTTGCATTTTATAATTCTATAGTTGCAGATAGAAAACCATATTTTTTCCGTTATCTGTATAGTGCAGAAAATTCAAAATATCTTGAATATCTGGATAAGGAAAACGATGTGTGTATGATGTTATTCCAAAAAACAATACATGACATTTTGAATTCATCACCAGAAGAATTAACTGATACAGAGAGGAATTATCTTATTGATAAATTCTACCCTTATTCTCCATTGATTGATTATAACGGCAGAATGAATAAGATTTGTCACTATATGGAAAGACATCTGAGTGAGATTAAAAAGAAACGTCATATGAAAACGCCGGATCATCTTATAAAATCAATGTATTCAGGCAGCAATTTGAATTTTGCTGAAGAAGATATTGAATATATGAACGCTCAGTATTTGGATTATAAGGCTCAGAAAGATAGTCTAAGGGTAAAACGTAAGAGCAACTATACGCATAGTGTTTCTCAAACATCTGAATTTATTAAATACCCACTTGCCATCAGAGACAGAATTACCGATAAATTCATTGGTGATGTCCAATATGCTTGTGACCTGGCTATCTATGTGTGTTATGAATTACACCCTAGTCGTACAAAGGACTTTTGCTGGAGTATTTTTGGTAATCAGATTGTAATGAATTTGAAAAACAACTCTACAACAACACCTAAAATGCCAGTTCTCGATGAAGAAAATGGTTCAATATCTTATCTTGGTAAAAAATATAGTGTTGTGGAGGTAAATGTATGATTTATTTTGATGAATTATCCGTTGCACAAGAAATGGAGGCTTCTACTGTTGCGGTAGATGAATATAAACGTTCTGACCTACTCTTATATGTTAAGTATTTACGGTATAAAGCAATTATTGAGTCGGGAAAAGACTATGATAGTGTTACATTTGAAGATATGAAACAGCTTGACAACCAAATAGAAAAAGAACTAAGAGCATTTTGCAATAGATATTACATAGATTTTAACTATGTCGTAAAATTCCAGGATATAGATGATGCTGTTGTCAATTCGAGATTGTTCAAGCTAAAATTGCCACTTCCCACTCCTATCACCAAAAAGGAATGGGAAACAATCTGTAAGATTGATAATGACAATTATCGCCGGATGCTCTTTGTAATGCTTGTTGATGCCAAGTATCATAGGTTTCATAGTATCTCAGTCGAGAATTCTGCCACCATCACAGAAGATACACTTTTTTATTGTCATATGTCTAAGCGAGATATTTATAAAGCCGGTGGATGTAAGTTTGAAAATGCGGAAGAGAAACTTTTTTCTCTTGGTTGTCTTTATCGTGAGGGTTTATTTGATATTACGAATAATAAATACAGATCATGGTTTATAAAATTTGTAGATATATCAGAAAACCCAGATGATATTTTGGATTACATTACTGACTATGACCATCTAAATCTACATTATGATAGATTGTGTGGTAAAAATATAGGTTCATGTAAAATTTGTGGTAAATTATTTAAGCAAAGCGATAAACGACCTGGTATATACTGCTATAAACATCGTGGGTATAATAAAGTTGAAATACCTAAAATCAGGACTGGTATTTGTATTGATTGTGGGAAACAATTTCAAGTGTCTGCAAGAAACACAAGAAAATGTAGATGTGAAAATTGTCAAAAAATATATAGAAAATTGTATAAACATACTGCTTATTTAAACTCAAAAAATAATTAGACACTTGTTTTTAATTAAATAACTATCTCTGTAATTAGCAACCTTTGCTTTTTACAGAGATTTTTTATTTTTGCACCCTATTATGAAATAGGGAGTATGTAGAAATGCATAAAACCATATTTTTATGTAACAGTCAAAAATAAAGAGGTGGTTAATATTAATCCAAGATATAAAAAGTTGGAGAATGAGACTGATTACGAATACGGTCTTAGACTTATCTCTATCAAGGTCGAAGAAAAGCCAGATGATTTGGATTGGGAAGATATTGTCACGCTTTTAAATTTAGACTGTCATAGAGATAGTTTGCGAAAGGCTGCTGCCGTAACTGAATATTCTGGTTACAGAGTTATGCAGTATTTCAAAGAGAAAATGGAAAGTCAAAGTCATGACGATAATGAAAGTTATCTGAGGGAACTTGAAGAAAAGAAACGCCAACTTATTAAAGAGCGTGCAAAACTTCATACAGAGAAACTTGAATACAACCGATGGTTACGTGAAGATGCTAGGGATGATCTTTTTGAAGAAAAAGTTATTTCTGCCATCAAAGAAACACTTAACAAGGTTGAACCGCCACAAAAGATAGGCGGTTTTATATCTTCTCGTTATGGTCTTTTGAATATTGCAGACTGTCATTTTGGAAAAGATTTCAAAGTGTATGGTTTGAATAATGAGGTTGTTAATGCTTACAGTCCTGAAATATTCTTTATGCGAATGGAAACGCTTTACAATGAAGTTGTTGATTATGCGCATAAAGAACATCTAAAGGGATTTAAGGTTTTCAATCTGGGCGATTCGTTAGATGGATTTTTAAGGAATTCACAGTTATGGACATTACGATATGGTGTGCCGGAAAGTGCCGTTATCTATGGGGAATATATGGGCAAGTGGCTTCGTAGTCTATCGGATGAATTTGATATAGAATACTATCAAACAAATGGAAATCATGGTGAACTTCGCTTATTGGATGGTAAAAAGGGTGAACATTCCCATGATAATATTGAAATGGTTACAGGGAACATTATTCGCATAATTAATGAGGATAATCCAAACTTTAAGTATATTACAAATAAGTCTGGATTTATCTTTACTAATATTGCTGGATATAATGTTATGGGGATTCATGGAGAGGTTCGTAATTTATCTACTGCTATAAAAGATTATTCAGATATTTATGATACAAAGATTGATTATCTTGTTGCTGGTCATAAACATCATTCTGAGTTTGTGAATTGTGGTGTGCGCCGTGGTGTAATTGGAGTTGGATCAATCATTGGTTCTGATGATTATTCAATGTCAATTAGAAAAACTGCTGACGCTACTGCTTCATTCGTCATATTTGAAACCGGGAAAGGGAAAGTTGATGAACATACTTTTGTTCTCAATTAGTTTTAAATAATGAACGACCAAATTAAGAATATAACTTATAGCAGCATGGGTGATATTTTAGATTCTTTATTATTGCATTCTAAAATATCGCATGAAGAATACGAATCAGTAAAATTATACGGAAAGTCATGTTTTATTATAGAGATGATAAAATATATTATTTGTAATTATGCAGATATTACTATTGCTTCTCTTGATATAACACTTTCTGAAATAGATCCCGTTTGTAAAGATTTATATGTATTAATACTTACAGAAGAAAATGAATTATTTGTACAATCTGCTTATAGTGGGGAAACACTGTTAAGTAATGAAGCGAAATTTACAATTTGTCAAGATATAGTTAGCTCACAGGTTATTCATAATGTATCTAAAGACGGTACTCCCGTTGTAATAGGAAAATTTATTTTTTAAATATGCAAAAATAATGTGTTTTCCTATTGACATTTTATAGAAGTGTGCTATAATACTTACATAAGGAACAGAGATGAAGTTGTATGAGATATTTAGAGGTAATACCATCCATATTCCTCTAAATATTCTTACACAATAAACAAGCAATAATAAATAATGATGCGGAGTAGAGCAGTGGTCAGCTCGCTTGCCTCATAAGCAAGAGGTCGAGGGTTCAAATCCCTCCTCCGCAATTTATCTTGTTTTATGTTTTGTCCTATTATTTTTGAAATAAGCGGTAGGGCTAATCATATGATGGCTCTATCGTTTATATATGAATGCATAGCATAGTCTGGTCTAATGCGCTGGTCTGCAACACCAGGATCGTTGGTTCAAATCCAACTGCGTTCTTTTAGCTCACACAGCAATTATTTCAAGGATATTTCTGTTAAAAATATTACCTATATGAGCTTAGTATGTAAGACACGTACAGCAAAATTATTTACTTTTTCAAATTGGGTTTGATGAATAAAAGAGTTTGTGTCTTGATTTTGGTCTTGTAGTTAAGTGGTTATAACATCGGATTGTCTCTCCGAAGTCGTGGGTTCGATCCCCACCTAGACCGTTATGGGGCGTTGGACAAGTGGCTAAGTTACAGCCCTTTCACGGCTGCGAGATGGGTTCGACTCCCATACGCCCTATTACTGGTGAATCTGCAGTCAGCCAGAAACGTTTTTAGCATTTGCAACGAGAAACAAATGTAGCAGATAACGGGATGTTTCTGTTGGGTTATAGCGTGAGCCGAGTAAAAGCTATTTATAGGTGTGTAGTTTAATGGTAAAACAACAGTCTCCAAAACTGTAAGATGTGGGTTCAAGTCCTACTGCGCCTGTCATGCATTTGTGGTGTAACTGGATAACATACCTGGCTTCCACCCAGGTGATGCCGGATCATTCCCGGTCAGATGCTTTAGTGATTATGTCACTATCAAAATATTTACATTAGGAGATAAATGAGTAGATTTCAAAATATTTCAGATGAAGAGTTTACTACTATAGTAAAGCAAAATGATTGTATAAGAGATGTTATAGGTGTGCTTGGATATAGTCGTTCAAGTGGTTCTATGGGCGTAAAAGTTAATGAGCGAATAAAAGCACTTAATATTGATATAAGTCATTTTGCCAAGAAGAAATCAGATGCATCTTCACATCCATTATATTCATTAGAAGAAATTCTTGTTGAAAACTCTAAATACGAAAATATAAATTGTCTGAAAAAGAGAATTTTAAAAGAAGGTCTTTTAGAATATAAATGTGCAAAGTGTGGTAATACAGGTACTTGGAATGGTAAGGAACTGACATTACAGCTAGAGCATAAGAACGGAATACATAACGATCACCGTTTGTCAAATCTTGAATTTTTATGTCCTAATTGCCATTCTCAGACAGATACTTATTCTGGCTGGAATATTGGCAAATATAATAAGGGCGTGTAAACCGTTACGGAGGCGGGTGTGACTGTAAATCACACTCCTTCGGGATCGAGTGGGTTCGACTCCCTCCACGCCCATGAGAGATGGTTGCTTTACTAATTCTAACAACTCTCGTCAAATGGTAGAAATTAGCGTCTACGACAAGCGGTAATGAAGATCTTTCCTTGTACGATAACAAGGGTAAACTACATTAATATATGGGAAGTTAGCTCAACTGGTAGAGCATTAGGTTGAAGCCCTAAGTGTAGATGGTTCAACTCCATCACTTCCCATCATTCAAATAAAATCCAAAAGAAAGGTAAAAAGGTATATATAAAATGGTGAAGAAAACATAATGTTTGGACGTATAGCTTAATGGAAAGAGTACATGACTACGAATCATGTGATATAGGTTCGACTCCTATTATGTCCGTTTTGCCCGTATAGTTCAATGGAGAGAACATGGCTCTTCTAAAGCTATGATCTTGGTTCGATTCCAAGTATGGGTGTTGATTATGGAGCGATAACCCTAACTGGTAAGGGAGTAGTCTTGAAAACTACCAGTAACCGTAGTGATACGGCGTGAGGGTTCGAGTCCCTCTCGCTCCGCTTTATGGGGCATTAGCTCAGTTGGGAGAGCACTTGCTTTGCACGCAAGGGGTCGTGAGTTCAACTCTCACATGTTCCATATTTAAAGGGTGTGTAACTCAGTTGGCTAGAGTAACCGGCTTTTAACCGGTAAGTCGTGAGTTCAAGTCTCACTACACCCACTCTGGAGCAGTAAGCCTAATTGGTAAGGCAGGAGATTGCTAATCTCTGAGTAACCGCTTCGGCGGTGTGGTGGTTCGAGTCCACTCTGCTCCGCTTGCAAAAAATAATGGAATATAATTCAATGGTAGAATGCCTCTCTGATACGGAGGTCATATAAGTTCGATTCTTATTATTCCAATTTAGGCACATGCAGCAAACTTTGATTTAATATCTTCAAATATTTTTTACAAATGCAAATAAAAAATTTTATGAATATACATAGATTGTCTTATTCCCTCGGACTTTCTATTTGAAATCAGAATAGTGCCTAGTAGACCCATACAGCAAATTTTATAATGAACAATAAAGCAACAGATATGAATTTGAATATTTTATTTTAACGATGTTTCAGTGTTTCCCCTCACTTTAAAACATTAATTATATTAAGGGTCTAGTAAAAGTCACAAACAGCAAATACAGTATAAGAAATATCTGCATAGATATTTTATCTTAAACATATTGCGACTTGTATTATTCCCACGTAGTCCAAAGGTAGAACGGCAGACTGTTAATCTGTATATGAAGGTTCGATTCCTTCCGTGGGAGTTTATAGGGGTATGGTGTAATTGGTTAGCACATGAGACTTTGACTCTCACGATATCAGTTCAAATCTGGTTGTCCCTGTCTTGCCGATATAAGTTAATGGTAGACTAGGGGCTTTGTAATCCTCAAATCTCAGTTCAATTCTGAGTATCGGCTTTTCGGGATGTAGTTCAGTTGGTAGAACGCTTGATTTGGGAAACAAATTTATATTTATAGTTTATGGACTTTACACAGGCAAAAGGTAATATAACAGAACTCCAATGTATATCAAAATTCTTTGAATTTGGAATTGAGTGTTCTGTACCTTATGGCAATGGTGCTAAGTATGATTTTATAGCTGATATAAATGGTGATTTAATTAGAGTTCAATGTAAAGCATCTTCAAAAATTGATGACAATAGTTTTATGTTTAATTGTAGAAGCCAAACTTCAAACACACAAAAAACTATAAATCATAGATACTCTAAAAATGAAATTGATTATTTTGCTACTTATTATCTTGGGAATGTCTATTTAGTACCTGTTGAAGAATGTTCCACTGCTAAAACACTAAGGCTTGCTCCACCGAAAAACAATAAGCAAAAAATAAATTTGGCAGAAGATTATGAAATTCAAAAAGTTCTTCTTAAAAAGTTTAATGTTTCAGAATTGGAAAAGCCTATTTCAAATAGCAAAGAATTTAATAAAAAGAAATACTATTGTTCAAAGTGTGGGAAAAATGAAGTATCTCAAAATGGTAATTATTGTATAGAATGTTCACGAAACGAAAGTAGAATCATGAATAGACCGTCAAGAAAGGATTTGAAAGAAATGGTTAGAAATAAATCTTTTACGTCTATAGGAAATGAGTATGGTGTGAGCGATAAGGCAGTTGTGAGATGGTGTGAATATTATAAAATCCCAAGCAGAAAAACAGACATAAATAATATGTCAGAGGATGAATGGAATAAAATATAAACATTGTTACCTGGATCAAGAGGTCGCACGTTCGAGTCGTGTCATTCCGATTTAGACTATAATTCTTCCACGCATAGTAAATATACGGATGTGGCGTAATTGGCAGGCGCTCAAGACTTAAAATCTTGTGGTTTTATACCGTGTGGGTTCAAGTCCCATCATCCGTATTTTGCCGAATTGATGGAATTGGCAGACATGCCAGTTTCAAACACTGGTGGAGTAATCCGTAAGAGTTCGAGTCTCTTATTCGGCACTATTATAAAATGAAACAAAAGGTGGAATTATATGTCTAAACACAAACAAAATAATGATGGAATATACTTTTTAGGTGAATCATCAGTTGATGTTACTGGTTCACAGTATCTCGTACAATTTGGAGATAAAAAGATATTACTTGAATGCGGATTATATCAATCTAAAAGCAATAGTTATTTAGATTCTTACAAAATAAATTCAAAGAAATTCGCATTTAAACCAGATGAAATTGATTACTTGTTTGTAGCACATCCACATATCGACCATTGTGGTTTAATTCCTCGATTGGTCGCACAAGGTTTCAATGGTAAAATAATAGCAACAACAAAGACTGCAGCGGTTATGAAATCGCTGCTTTTTAATTGCGCATTTATTGTAGCCGATGAAGCAAGAATTTTATCAAAGCGATATAATAGAAACTACTCTCCTATTTATAATGAAGATGATGTTTCTAAAACACTTCAATTGATTGAAACCTATGATGACTATAACACAATTATATATCTTGATGATAATGTTAGTTTTCAATGGCTTCACAATTCTCATTGTGTAGGTGCAGCTCAATTACAATTGGTTTTATCAAACGAATTGAAAACAAAAAAGATTTTATATACATCTGATCTTGGTTCTATAAATACTAGAAATCATTATGTAATAAATACTGAAATTCCTAGTATGTTTAATGATATTACCATTATGGAAAGTACATATGGTGATAAACAAAAAGTAAACAGAAAAACTAGAGATTTTGATGTTGAACATTTAAGGGTTGCTGTTGAAACAGTATTAGAAAGAAATGGTACTCTTCTACTGCCATGTTTTAGTTTTAGTAGAACTCAAGAATTGCTTACTGTTTTATATTTACTTTTTGGTAATGATAGTTCGTTTAAAGCTGATGTAGTTGTAGATTCAAAGTTGAGTTGTGAGATTTGTGATCTATATGAAACTTTGTTAAAAGATGATGATTTGGATTTGTGGATGAAAGTAAGAAACTGGAATAATGTTGTATTTATATCTGAGAAAGAAGAATCTAAGATGTGCCAAAATAATACAACACCAAAAATCGTTCTTTCATCGTCAGGATTTTGTACTAATGGCAGAATTGTAAACTATTTACAGAAGTATTTGTCGGATTCAAATAGTATGGTTGTATTTTCTGGATATGTTGGTGATAATCCATCATATTTATCGTATCGTATTAAGAATTATAAAGATTATAGGAACTTAAAAATTAATAAAGTTCCTATAGTAAATAAGGCAGATTGTATATCTCTTTCTACTTTTAGTAGTCATGCAAATAGGGATGACCTGATTAAATATGGAAGTTCTTTAAATACAAATAAACTTATTTTAGTTCATGGAAGCGAAGAAAGTAAAAAGTCATTATCTGAAAGTTTGAAAAAATCAATTTCTAAAAATGATAAAACATTTAAGGTATTATGTTCAAATAAAGGAATGAAAATTTCATTGTAAATAAAAAGTCTTTTATGGCATGGGTTGTGGAAACATCCCATGCTTTTTATATGGGGGATTGATGGAATTGGTAGACGTGCTGCGTTAAGAGCGCAGTGTCCTTGTGGCGTGTGGGTTCGACTCCCACATCCCCCATTCCCACTATTAAATAGTGGAAATTGCATAAAGAAAGAAGGTTTGACAAATGGGAATTACAAAAAAGCAACAAATAGAAAAGTCCTTATCTGCTGATGTGTCTGTAAACAGTGATGTAAAACTTGACAAAATAGTTGCTAAAGAAGATCCAGATGATTATGTTTGTCAAACTTGTGGTAAGCACTATAAAAAGAGAAAAGGCAATTTTTCTCCGTCTAAGTCTCCGATTTATGCCGGAACGGACGGTTATATGAATACATGTAAAAGTTGTGTAGACGAACTATTTGCACACTACACTAATTTCTTTAATGGCAATGAGGAACGTGCTATTGAAAGAATTTGTCAATTATTCGATTTGTACTTTAATGAAAGTGCTCTCGCTGCTTCAAGAAAAATCAGTGAGGATCGTAGCCGTATTTCTGTATATATAAGCAAGATTCAAATTAAACCACATACAGGAAAAACATATAGTGACACACTTATTGAGAGGAAGTCAAATTCTATTGATTCAGAAAATGATGTTGCTGAGTATAGTGGATTAGATGCTGCTCAATTAAAAAAAGCTGTGAGTGTTTGGGGATTTGGATTTGAGCCGGATCAATACGGAATTTTAAATGACATGTTTGACGATTGGCGTTCTAGGGTTGTGATAGATGGTAAGACAAGAGAAACTCTCGTAAGAGAATTATGTATTATCAAGCTGCAGATGAATCTAGCTTTAAAAGATAATAATGTTGAGCTTTATACAAAGCTAATGAAAACATATCAAGAAACTATGAAATCTGCGAACTTACAACCTAAACAAGAGGATGAAAATGATAAAGCCTCTGAAAAGCCGATTGGTGTAATGATTAAGATGTTTGAAGATGAACGTCCGATAGATAAGTGCCGACCAGAATGGGAAGATGTTGATGGTATTGTCAAGTATATTACTATCTACTTCTTAGGGCATTTATGCAAAATGTTAAAAATCAAAAATAAATATTCAGCTCTTTATGAAGAAGAAATGGCTAAATATAGAGTTGAAATTCCTGAATTAGAAGAAGCCGATGATGAAGATGTTTTTGATTTTATTATAAACGGCGGTGACGCTGATGGCACAAAAGAATAAAGGAAATATGTCCGACTCTAAATATGAAAAAATAATGTGTGGACTGAATATATGGATAGGCTATTATCGTGCAAATCCTGTTCGATTTTTGATTGATTATTATGGTATGGAGTGGATTCGCCCATTTCAACAAGTATTAATCACATTTATGTTTAGATCCAATAATTTTATGACTATTGCGAGCCGTGGTATGGGTAAATCCATGATTGTTGCTGCTTTCCTCTGTGCCTATTGTACGCTTTATCCTGGTGTTAAAGTATGTATTGCAGCCGGTCAACGTGGTCAGTCTATCAACGTTTTATTGAAAATTGTTGAAGAATTTATGCCACAATCTCCTAATTTAAGGAATGAAATACTTAAAACAAATACTTCTCCGTCCGAAGGATTTATATATTGGAAGAATGGTTCTGTGATTAAAGTTGTAACTGCGAGAGATTCTGCACGTTCTGCCAGAGCCAACATTATTATCATGGACGAGTTTAGACTTATTGATAAAGGTGTCGTTGATAAGGTATTAAGAAAATTTAAAGCCGGACAACGTAGACCAAATTTCTATAATAAAGAAGAATATAGCGATAAGATTGATGAAAACAAAATCAAATATCCAAAAGAGCCTAACAAAGAGATTTATTTGAGTAGTGCATACTACAAGTATCATTGGTCTTGGGCGAAGTTCAAGGCTTTCTTTAAGTCCATGATTAAAGGCGAAAGCTATATGGTTGTAGGATTTCCTTATCAATTGCCTGTTTATGAAGGTTATTATCCAGAAGAACAGATTCGAGAGGAAATGCAAGAAGATGACTTTGATAGTATCGCTTGGTCAATGGAGATGGATTCTTTATTCTTTGGTAGTTCAGAAAAGGCTTTCTATAGTTTTGAATCTATTGATAAGATAAGAAAAATTCAGAGAGCTTTATATCCGAAACCATTCTATGCTTTGTTAAATGATCCAAAGTATAAGTATGAACCAAAGAGAAACGGAGAAATCCGTCTTTTATCAATGGATATTGCTACGCAAGGTGGATCTAAAAACGATGCAACTTGCTTTACTTTGATGCAGTTGATTCCAACAACAAATAATCAGTATATCAGAAATATATTGTACATTACTACTTTAGATGGTGGTCATACATTTGACCAAGCATTAAAAGCCCGTAGATTATTTGATGATTTCGACTGTGATTATATAGTTGTCGATACAAACGGTGTAGGTATTGGTGTTTATGATAACCTTGTAATTGAACAAGTTGATGATGAACGCAATGTTGTTTATCCTGCATGGTCATGTATCAATGACGAAAAGATGGCTGAAAGATGTAAAGATCCAGAAGCCGAAAAAGTTATTTACAGTGTCAAAGCTACAGCGAAGTTTAACTCTGATGCTGCGGTATATTTAAGAGACTGTATTAAACGTGGAAAGTTACGACTTCTTATAAATGAGGTTGATTCTAATGATATTTTAAATCGTAGTAAGGCTTTCCAAAATTTGTTAGTTGACGATCAGGTATTATTCCAAGAACCATTCTATCAGACAACATCTATGATTAATGAAATGATTAACTTAGATTATACGGCTACTGATGGAAAAATTAAGGTTGTGGAAGCATCCGGCATGAGAAAAGATAGATACTCTTCTATCTCGTATGCTAACTATATTGCGAATGAACTTGAAAGAGATATGCGTAATATCGAGGATGAATATGGATTCTCAACTTTTATCAATTAATTAGGGAGGTGGATAGATGCCAGAACAGAATAGTGTAACGCCTACTACTAAAAAGCGTGGTAGACCGGCAGGGTCGAAAAATAAGACTACTACTGTCAATCACGACAATACTAATGTAGAAACAAATGCTTATGCTTACAATACTACATTACCATACATTTATTCTGTATTGGGAGAATATCTCGATGCATCTCCACACTCAATTAAGGAAATAAGAACCTTTGCTAGAAATCCTCAGTTCTATAATAAAGAATTAAGGGATTTGGCATGGTGGGCTTATAACACCAATGGCAGCGTAAGAAGTGCTGTAAACTACACTTGTTCAATGCATACGCTTGACAAAGTAATTGTGTGTAAGAGCAAGAAGGATAAACGCCCTAAAAATTTTGACAAAAATCGTGCTAAGATGCTTTCTATTCTTGAAAAGATTAATTACAAACAACAGATTAGAGACAATCTTATGAAAGATGCTAATGATGGAACAGCTTTTTATTATTTTGAAACGGCAGAAAGACCTATTAGTAATGAAAAGTTTTTATCAGATTATCAGATGGCAAATATTGTTGAAATAAATGAAGTTGGTGTTGATGTCTCAATTATTCCTTTACCTGTTGATTGGTGTAGGATTTGCGGTAGAAAAGGCAATCACTATCGTGCAGCTTTTAATTTAAGATATTTCGATCAGTTTACAGAAAGGGAATTAAAGGCACGATTACAAGCTATGCCAAAAGAAATCCGTGATGGATATAATGAAAATAAAGGCAGTATCAATAATTGGATTATACTTGATGATATGAAAACTATTGTTACTAAAGTAAATGCCCCAATTAATCAACCCTGGGGTGTTCCTATGGCTGTTACTGCTTTTGATGATATTCTATATGCAGAATATTTCATCAATACAAAACGAACAGTCTTAGATTCAGTTAATAATCAGATTGTATATATGACATTTCCAGAGGGAAAAGAAAAAGGAACGTCATCATTAACAAAAGATCAGCAAAGAGAACAACATGAAAAAGTAAAGGATGCTGTAATCAATAGAAGAAGTCAATCCGGCATTTCTTTCTTCTCTCTTGCGAGTGGAACGAAAATTGACAAGATGGATGTTGATATAGACATCTTTGATGAAAAGAACGAAGCATCTATTAAAGATGCTGTTCCTAGTGATATGGGTATGAGTTCTGCATGTCTCGATGGAAATACAAAGGGGAACTATGCAACCGCTACTCTTAATCTTGAGTTGGTTGCAAGCCATGTTTATACCTGGATTGAAAATTTCATGGTGGAACTTAATAAGTGTATAAATGCAAATATCATAAGAGATTCTTCTTGTGTCGTTGATTGTTATATTCTGCCTACAACATTTGCCAATAGGGATAAACAAGTCAAATACATGCAAGATTTATATTCACATGGAAAAGGTTCTTTGATTGCATGGGTAAGTGCTTGTGGTTTTGACGCAGATGCTTACATATCATTGCTTGATTATGAGTTGGAATCTGATTTTGAAAATAAATATCCTGTTCACGCTACATCATTCACAATGAGTGGTCGAGATGAAACAGAAACCGACAAAGACCAAAGTGGTCGTAAAAAAATAGATATTCCGACAAATGAGAATACAGTACAATCACAATCTTCTGGTTCTAATACCAATCCTAAACCAAGTACAGAATAGGAAGGAAGATTATGTGTAATATGACAGAAACAAATTCTGCAGTAAAATGCAAATCAGTTTTTAAGCCAGGTGTTGCAAGGCATCTGATTAAAATGGGAAATCCTGTTTATGACATAAAGCCAAAGAAAGAAAATCCAGATGCGTCTATTTTCTTATTTGCTGAAACAGAGAAATTCCAAAAAGATTTTGCTGCAATTATAAGCACATCTGAATAGATGTTAATTTTCGTTATTGTTAAAATCGGCACTTTATAGTGTCTTTTTTATTGCAATAAATTATATGAAAAGGTGGTATATATCATGGAAATTGAAAAAAGATTTTTAGAAATTTCACAAGCCACCAACCCAAACGGACGCAGATACGTCAAAATTGTTTTACATGAAATCTATCCCGATGATACGCACTGGAATAGTAATGGAATAACTTATCTTGAACAGTATACCAGAGACAACGCAGAAAGTGTAAAGGGTATGCCATTGTGTGCGGAGTTTTTGGATAATGACAAGGAAATTCCTTATGGTCATGGTCTTACGGGTCATATTAAAAATATGCCGGTATTTGAAGATTCTGTACAGGTGGGTACATTTGAAGATTGGTCTATAGAAGATATTGTAATTGATGGTAAGTTACGAAGATGTTTATGTGGAATGGGTTATATCAATGAAGCAAGATATCCTAAATTTGTAAAGTGGATTGAGGATAAAATATCTGACGGTATAACTATTCGTGGAAGTGTTGAATTTGTAGGAACAAAAGAAAATGACGGTGAAATAATTTATGACGGAGGCTGGAAAGAAGAAGGTCGTATTCCTATGGTTTATGATTATAGCGGATATTGTATTTTATCTGTTAAACCTTCCGATTCAGCAGCGGTGTTGATTGAACTTAACCAGTTCAATGATAAACAAAACTTGGAGGTTATTGAAATGAATGAAGAAATGACTAGAGCACTTTCTGATTTGAAGTCAGATATTATTTCAGAGTTCAAAAATACTAGAACTGTTGAAGTAAATGAACAGGTTTCTAGCCTTGAAACGCAGATCTCAGAACTCAATGCAAAAATTGAAGAACTGAATGCTTGTGTTGCAAAAAAAGACGAAGAAATTTCTGAATTAAATAAGAAATGTGAAAAATCTGAGTGCGATGCCAAAGAAAAAGAAGATGAATTTAATGCTAAATGCAAAGAACTCAATGACACTATCGAGGCACAGGCTTCAGAACTTAATGAGCTTAAAAAAGCTAACAGAATTACAGAATTAAACAGCGCACTTGCTGGTTATACAGACGAACAGAAAGATTATGCAAAAGCTGAAATCGAGGCTTTTAATGCTGATCCATTCTCTGTAGAAATTAATTCTATTACAACAAAAATTGATGCAACTGCATATCAGAAAATTCGTGAGGAACAGGCAAGAAAAGCTCTTGAAATGAACTCAATGAAAGGCGAATTTGATGGAATTGTATCATGCGTAGATCCTATCGTTAAAGATGATAAATCCGTTGACGATTTTGATTGTTTCGCTTAATCATACAATAATAATGGAGGAAAGTAACTATGTTGAAATTTAGAGAAATTGGTACATACAAAAATGCTGTGAACGTTGGTTATTGCACAGCAGATGTAGTTCTGCACAATGGTAACGTTGTAACTTTTGACAGAGCTACTAAGAAAGCTGCCCTTCCTACTACTGGTAAGGAAGTTGGACTTGCTATTGTTATGAACACTATCGACAAACCAGAAATCCATGAGCCAAATGAATTCACAATTGAAGTTGGCGAAAATCCACGTCTGTTTGTTCTTTCTTCACTTAAAGGAAGAATTATTGATATGGACATGGATCAGGTAGATGGTACATATGCCGAAATCAATGTTGATGACAAACTCGTTGCAAATGCTGAAGGAAAACTTGAAGTAGCTGCTGACGTATCTACATATAAAGAATACTTCAGAGTAATTGAGAAAACAAGTTATGCTGGCGAAGGTCTTGCTGTTGAAGTAATCGCCTAATTATAACTTAATACTATATTTGGAGGAAAACAATAATGAGAAATTTTGTTGAATTGAATACCTCATTTGAATTAGCAAATCCTGTAAGAGATAATGTTACAATTAAGGATCAGGCTAAATTCAAACAGATGGTAGAGATTTGTTCTGCTCTGTTTACAGGTAACGATGCAGGAAAATATGGCACACAAAAAGACGCTGTTGCTAAGAAATTAGCTGCTCTTGGTGAGGCTGCTGCTAATGGAGATTTCAAAGCTAGAGCAGAAATCAATACAATTGTTAAGTTCATCATTGAACCTAAATTGCTTGAAGCAATGAAAATTTATGATTTCTTAGGAAATTATCATGAACTCGCTTATCATGAACAGCCAAAAGTTAAAACTTACAACTATGAGGGAATTGATGCTCGTATGCAGGCTTCAAACTCTGATGTAAGTTTCTCTGGAAGAAATTGGACAGAATATCCAGTTGCTACCAGAACTATTTCTGCTGGTATGGCTATTGATTACCGTGAACTTGCTTCTGGTAACTTCGATGGAACAATCGCAGAAGAAATGGCTCAAGTTCAGATTGATATGAATAACAAAGGTGTAGCATACGTTCTTGGTGTTCTTAAAAAGTCTCTTGCAAATAACACTAAATATGTGAAAAACTATAGCACATATGCCGGTGATCTTCCTACTGAAGCTGACGTTGCAGCAAGAGTAGCATTTACACGTAAGATGGGTAAAGTTGCTATTCTTGGTGATTATAGTCTGATTCAGGAAATCAGTGGATGGAATGGTTATAAAACTGTAGGTGATACTACTATTCCGTTCTATAGCCCATCACAGGTTGATGAAATTGCTAGAGCTGGTGTAAACGGATTCTGGAAAGGTTGTACTCTTGTAGAACTTGAAAATCCGTTCAACTATACAAAACCACTTGCTGATAAATCTGGTTTCGAGACTTATTATGCAGATGATGAACTTTACTTCACTGCTGCTGGTAATAAATCTCCACTTAATATTTTCAGACGTGGTGGTATCATGACAATGAGTGGTACTGATGTTGAAACAGGAACAGTTAAAACTCGTTTTGATGTTGAACTTGGTGCTGACGTTGTTAAGGGTCGTGAATTTGAGATTGGTATGCTTGCAAAACAGTCTTAATAAGCAAAAATAAAATATGAGCATGGGGATATTTTCTCCATGCTCTTTTTAAATAAGGAGTCTTGAAATGGAAGAAAAAGTTATTGCAAAAAGTGAAAGCACTTTAGACAAAACAACAAAACCTAAAACAACCCGGAGCAAAGCAAAGGTTCGTACAGTTGATGATCTTTCATTAAGTGAAAGGGTTTCAATTGATAATCTTTGTGATTGGACGATTGGATTTGTTTCTGAGGAAAATGGTAAGCCGATTCTGATTGATTCACATATTAAAGATTATAAACGATTAACACTTGCTGAAGTTGATTCACAAGTAAAAATTGGAAATGTAGCATTTTGTGGCGTTGATGGCTATGGTTCACATGCAGCATTTAAGATTAATGATCCTCTTGTAAGAGAATATGTTTTCGGTGATGATATTTCGCCAGTTCAATTAACTGAAGATGCGGTAAAACAATTATTTACATCTAAAAATAGGAAAGAGTTTTCTGAAAGACTTTCTTCTTTGGTTGTAACAGAATCGGAAAAGAAAATGATTGCGATTATGTGCTCAGATAAAGATGTGCATCCGTCAATCAATACTGATGAAATACCATCATATATGCTTGCTGAAATTGAAGCAATTAGTGGGTTAGAAATAGGTTAGAAATAATTGGAGGTGCATTCAATGACATCATATACAGATGTTATATCTGCATTTGAGTCAATCATTAAATGCAAGTATGTGCTTGCTGATGGTCTAGTCCGTCAATGGTTCTTGAATGCATTGGGTGAATACGAATTAAATATTGAATCTTTGGGATTTGATAAGGAGAACGATGTATTTACTTCACCATCTCCATCTTCTGATGCTTTTGATAAGACAGGTGATTTGAAGAATCATGTTGTTTTGAGTCTAGCTGAAATCATGAAGTCTTATTATATGCAACAAGAAGTAAGACGTGTCAACCAATTAAATAATATCATTGGTAAAGATATAAGTCTTAATGGTACTGGTGACACAAAAAAATATACAAAAGCTGAAGCTGATGCGATAGATTCAAAAATTGCTGACCTTTATACGAAACAAAAAAGCCCAGCTTATGTATAAAGGAGGTGTGAATTATGTCTGTCGATTGGTATTTGATAAATCAACCGCCTATATATAATGGTGGATTTGAGGGTGAAGAATTTTTCGCATATGCACAACAAGGATTTCAAGAGATGCTTGATACTACTATGTTGTGTGACAATGTTGAATTTATAAATAGTGATTTTTCTGTCATCACTCCAGGGAAAGCTATCGTCCAAAGTGTTACACCCGATACACAATTAAAGGCAGAGGATCGACAGATTTTAGTGCCAATTGGAACATTACAGACATATTCTTACGTCCGTTTTGAAGGTGAAATTTGGATTATTGCTTCAGAGCCAAGTAATAATAAATTTTATGAAAAAGCTGTACTAAAGGTTTGTCATAGTCAATTACGTTGGCAAGATCCTGAAACCAAGAAAATATTTGATTATTGGTATTGGTGTGAAGATACAACCAAATATAGTTCTGGTGTTTTTAAGGGGAATGTTGTCATTACTTATGATAAACAATATAATCTTTTACTTCCTATGGATGCGAACACACAAAAGCTCCACGATGGAATGAGATTTATTCTTGAAAAATCCGGCACTATGCCTTTGGTGTATAAACTTACAAAGTATGACGGAATAACTGGCAAAAATAAAAATGTTAAGTTATTAAAATTGTCATTAACTCAAACTGTTTATGATGAAAAAGTAGATAATGCCGATATGATGATTGCAGATTATAAGACTAATGCTGCTGAATCATATGAAAATGATTATAGATGTGAAATCACATATAAATCAGACACTATCAGTTTGTCATCATTTAAAAAGTATACAGCTACATTTTATGATAGCGAAAACAATATCTTAAATGATATTGAATATCGTTGGGAAATTTCCGATAACGATTTTGATACTGAAAATTTAGTATTAACTACTGGTGACAATTTTGTAAAAATCACTGTAAAAAACAATCATAGTTTAATTGGAAAAACCTTCCGGCTTAATGTTATTTCATCTGAAAATACAATATTGGCATCTGTTGTTATTACAATTACTGCTCTGTGGTAAGGAGAAATATCATGGAAGATTTTGATGTAAATTCATTCAAGTCAGCGGTAATAAATAAAATTGTTGAAAATAACGAGATTGTCTATAATCTCGATGATGAATACATAGATGCTGGTGGTGGACTACTTTATAAAAAAATATTCCCATATTTACAAAACCCAAAAACGATTGAAACTACATCTCCATTTATCTGTTTTAAGGTAAACCATGTAAGAAATAAGCAATACTTTTTGGAAGAAATCAATGTGATTATTTATGTTGTCTGCCATGAGAAGGAAATGAGCAAAAAGGTACAGAGCTATGAAACAAAAGAATATCTCTCCGGCACAGTTCTTGACATACTTGGAGAAGAAATAAAGAAAACACTATCCGGCATGGAAACGAATTGGATTGGTGAATTAACTTGTGCGAGTAATACGGAAGAAGTATTGTACTATGAATATCCGTGTAGAATACTTACATTTTCCGCAATGAAGGAATCATATGGACATCAATAATGACTCTTTATATCAGTACCTTTTATATAGTTCTCCAATTTATTATACCGAAGATTTGATTCTCTACCCTGTAAAAATGGGTGATATACTTGATTTCAATTTATATAAATCAAGTATTACAGTTCGTAAAAACAGTATATTTCCAGTAAAAAAGATTATCAAGATGTCATATCTTGATTTTTTATTTTACTGCCATAATAACGTAGATTTGGCAAAAGAGTATCAAATGCCATTACTCCCCTACTACTACTCTTTTGCACTCAAACTATTACAACTTGTCTTTAAAGATCAAGAAGTATTGGCGAGTTCTACACATGGGGGATTTAGGATTAATGGCAATGTTATAACTGCCGATCAGTTCGATGACATTCGGAGAATTATCATTATTCAAAATGGAATTGATTTTGATATTGATGAATTTATCCATTATGACACAGAGCAAGAATTATTAAAAGCGCAAGATGCTATATCTGGAAAAGATAAAGCTACTCTTGAAGATTACATTGATTCTGTATGTGTCTGTATGGATTTGACTGAAGAAAAGGTAAAAGATTTAACTATTCGTAAGTTCTGGAGATATGTCAAACGTATTAGTAAACGTGATGTTTTCAATACTATGAAACCAGCCGAAAGCACAGGATTTGTTAAATTTAAAGAACCCGTTCAGTATTGGATGTGTGAACTTGATGAAGGCGATAAATTCAAAGATGTAAAAACAGATGCTCAATCGTTAAGAAAAATGATTAGTGGATAAATGATTTAAAAATCAGGAGGAATTCATAATGAATGCAAAGGGAAAAGAATTCGTTGTATCTGTTGCCGACTTCGCATTTTACATTGATGGTGTGTTAGCATGTACAGGAGTGACTAACCTTAGTTCTTCTATTTCTGTATCAATGCAAGAACAGGCTGTAAATGCCGGTAAAGGTAACAAGAAAGTATTCTCTTACAAATATGGTAGAGAATTAACTGCAGAACTTGAAGCTGCTGATTGGAAACTGGAGTATATTGCACTTCAGAGTGGATCACAGATTTCAAATGGTATTAAGGATGTTTATAGCCTTAATGAGTGTGTAACTTTAACAGAAGGTATTGGAACAATTGACCACTCACCTATTGCTGGTGCAAAGATTGGTGTCGAACTTCCAAACGGTACATTCGTTGAAGTTACAGCCGATGGTACTTCAATTGACTTGTCTGCATATGGTCTTACTAACGAAAAAATAAAAGCTACATATCAGTATAATACAATTTCAAAACGTATTACTATTGATGCAGAGTCAACACCTTATATCGGAAAACTTGTTCTTCAGGCTGATAAACATAACAGCAAGAAAGGTAAAGTTGGTGTTGTTGAAATTACAATTCCATCTTATTCACTCGATGGTAACTTTGATATTTCATTTACTCCAGATGGTGTAACAAGTACAAAGATGTCTGGTAGTGCTCTTGCAGTTGAAGGTGATACATGTGAAGATGGTGCATCAGTATATGCATATATCACTGAGATTGATGAACAGAATACAGATATGGCAATCTCAGAAGTTGCTATTTCTGCTCCGTCTACATCAATTAAAACCGGTGCAAGTATGAATCTGTCTGTTGTAGGTATCATTGGTGTAATGTATAAACCAGTGGAAATTGATCCATCTGAATGTACATTCTCTGTTACTGATGCTGGAAGTACAGGTTTAACTGTCGGTGATAAAACAGGTGTTGTAAGTGGTGCAACTGCATCTGGTACGGCAACTGTAAAAGTTGTTTATGGTGATCTTGAAGACACACTTGAAATCAACGTAATTAAATAATTTCAGTAATTGATGTGGGTGGGTAATTCCCACCTACATTTTCTGAAGAAAGGGAGCTGGAATTATGGAAGATATAAAAATAAACGAAACTGTTATTAATGATGTTGTTCAAGAAAAAGATAAAGAAAAAGTTGAGACAAAATCAAGCACTTCAAAGCGTTCTAAACCATCATCTCCTGTAAAGGAATGTGATGTATTGGTATATAATAAAAAGAATAGTACGATTATTATTTCTTTTGATGGTTTTGGATATGAGTTAAAAGGTATAACAAAAGATCCTGGCAAAAAAGTTCTCGTTAAATATTCCGGGGATGTTCACTCTCCAAATTTTAAAATTGAGATTAAAAAATAATGTGCAAAAATGCATATGTTCAATTTAACGAAAGAACTAAGAAGGATATGATTTATTGCTCTGGAGAAATAAAGATTAACTCAGATGGTCTTTGTTTATGCCAGAGATATTGTAAAGATAAATCTTGTTATATCCCACATAACCAAGATAAAGCGCATTGTAAGTATTATGAGGATTTTTAGCAAGTGTAGTGTTTTTAAATAAGCACTGCACTTGTGTATGATACCTATTAAAGAGGTTAAAAATTGTTTTGACTTTTTTAATGGGTATCATTTTTTATCGCAATTTTTGATGACATATTTTTATTCAAAAAAGAAAAAGTACGTTAATAAAAGGAGAAATGGATATGAATATTAATGAAGTAGCAACTATGTTTGGTGTAGGAAACAGAAGTAAAGCAATGAAAAACAAAGAAAAGGCAAAGGAAATTATTGGTAAAATCCTTAGATGCCCTAAATGTGGAAAGCCGATGAAATGGATTGAAGGAACAAATGTCTGTGTATGTTCCACTTGCACATATTCTGTAGGTAAAAAAGAAAACAAGAAAACATATAGTGTTTCTAAGACTTTACAAGAAAAGAGTCGTAAGTTCTTAGAGAACAACATTCAATATATTACTGTAGAAAGTGCGGAGGTATAATTATGAAATTCACCAACGAATCCACATATGAATTAAAAGGAAAAAACATTGTCTTTAAATATATAAAAAATCCAACTGTTTCTCAAAAAATGAAAATTACAGACGATATTACGAATGGTGTTATCAATGAAAGAGTTGGGTATGAACCTCTTCTGTTTGATTATTTTGTAGCGGTTGCTTTAGTTGATAATTTAACAGATATTGAACTTCCGTCATCATTCTCGGAAAGTGCTGAATTCATTGAGAGAACACATCTTTTATCAGTTCTCAAAGACTGCATTTCTATAGAAGATATTTTAGATGCAGCAAAAAGTAAAATTGAGTTTAAAAAAGCTCAGATTGCCAATAGTTCTAAGTTGGATGAATTATTTGGTGCTTTGACAATGCTTGTAAATAAATACAGCGAATCATTTGATGGACTCGACATCAATGATGTTGTGGCAAAATTACAATCAGTAAATGAACTTGCAAAAATACCAAAGGATCAAGTTGTCCATAGTATTTTAAAATACGAAGATTTGAAAAAACAAAACGAATCTGATTAAGAAGAGGGTTACTGCCCTCTTCTATTTTTTACGTTTTTAGAAAGGGGTTAGTAACGATGGGTAGAACTACTATTTATAACAAAATTACAAGTGAAGAATCACTCAAAAAGATTAATCCAAGTAATAAAAATCTTTGCGCCGATTTCTTAGAATATCTTTCCTCTGTCAATCGTGCGCCATCCACAATTAATGGATATAAAAATGATTTGGAAATCTTTTTCTGCTGGAACTTAGAGTACAACAATAACAAGGCGTTTGTTGATATTAAGAAACGTGAACTTGCACGCTTCCAGGGATTCGCAATTAATGAATGGGGATGGAGTCCTAAACGAATTCGTAGAGTAAAATCTGCCATTAGTAGTTTATCAAGTTATATTGAAAACATTCTTCAAGACGAGGATGAAGAATTTGAAAATTTCCGTTCTATTATTGGAAAGATACAGTCACCAACGAATGAAGCTGTTAGAGAAAAGACAATTATTCCAGATGATGAAGTCGATAAATTTTTGGATAAATTGGTGAGTGAAGGTCGTTATCAACAGGCTTGTGCTTTTGCTTTGGCTGCTATGAGTGGTGCAAGAAAATCTGAATTGTTAAGATTCAAAGTTGAGTATTTTGATGAAAATAACATTATATATGGTGGTCTTTATAAAACACCAAAAATCAAAACAAAGGGAGCTGGTAAAACCGGCAAACTGTTAAATAAATATGTTCTTTATGAATTCAAAAAGTATTTGGATCTGTGGTTAGAAGAACGTAAACGATTAGGTATTGAAAGCGAATGGCTTTTTGTACACAGATGTGGCGATGGAAGTTATGAGCAAATGAAAGTAAGTACATTGGATAGTTGGGCAAATATCTTTTCCAATGAATTACATGTAGATTTCTATTGGCACTGTATGAGGCATTACCTTAATACTAAATTGTTAAAGCTGAATATTCCGGCAAATGTTGTACAGGAATTTTTCGGATGGAGTAGTTCAGATATGGTCAGCTTATATAACGATAGTGAAGTATCTGAAGAGTTCAGTAAGTATTTTTCAAAGGATGGAATTATAGAGGGCAAAAGTGCTTCTCTTAGTGATTTGTAATAAACAAACAATAATAAAGGAGGACTACCATGAAGAAAGCAAATAGCATGGCAGAACTTGAAAATATGATTTTGAATGAAATGCAAAATGCTATAAAAATTGTTCAATCGAAATCAGAAAAAGATATACAAGATGAAGTCCAGTCTTTCTATTCACAGGGTTCTCCTAAAATTTATAAAAGAACTGGAAAACTTGGAAAAAGTGTACGAAAAATGGGTGTTTCAAGATATGGAAAAACTGTTCATTTTTATATTTGGTTGGATAGAACTTACAACTATACAGTTCCTAATCCTGATTTTATAAATAGAGGTTTTTCTAGTTATTTTACTACACCTATGGTTTTTGATGCTGCCGAAGCTGGTACAGCCAATATTAAAGGTCGTTCTGGATTTTGGGCAAGATCAGAAAAGAAAATTGAGTCTGACTTAAATACGACATTCAAAAGTTTCTTTAATTAAGGGGAGGTGAGATTATGTCAGATTTTATAGCTCACGTCATAGCGGAGCTTGATATGTCAAAAGCAGAAGCGAAAATGTCTGCTTTTACAAGTAAAAAACATACAGTCGATGTGGACGTGAATTTAGTTTCCAAAAATGGGAACATCAATAATTATTTGAACCAAATAAAATCACAATTTGGTCAAGCTGGAAATTCTGCTGGCACTAATTTCGCCAACTCTGTTAATAGCAGTCTTGGAAAAATAAATGTAAAAAATGCTGCTTCTCAAATTGCTAATCTTCAACGTACATTGAAGTCAATGAATTTTAGTTCATCTTCTATTGATACAATAACAAGAGATTTGCAAGAGATGGAACTTGCGGTAACAAAAGTTACTACAAGAATGAATGGTCAGAACTTAAACGTAAGAGTTGATGGTGTCGACCAAATGGGAAGGGCTGTCAGTGTTGTAAAAGAGTTCGACTCTGTTACTGGCAGAATGCAACGTACAAGTGAAACTGTTGCCACATCTTTAAAACAGATGTTCACAAGTGCGGATGCATCAAAATTAAATGCTGATATTACTGCATTAGATGCAAACTTTGTAAAACTGAAAGGCTCTGTAAGTAACGAGTCTACAGCACTTGCAAAGTTGAAAACTGATTTAGCAAATATAGGTAATATTAGTGGATTAGATAGGCAACAAGCTGAATTTGAGAGAATTACACAAGAAGTCAATAGACTTAGTGTTGCATATAAAGAGGCGTATGCTGAGAATCAAGCATTAGTATCTTCTCAGCAATTGATGTCTAAGAAAACTATTCTTGGAAATCAAATTCAAACGTGGATGAATAATAATACCAAAGCTGCAAAAATCTATAGAACTGAATTAGAGCAGATTCAAAGAGATTTAGCAAATGTAGGTAATGCAAGCCAACTCAAAGCTGTTTCATCTGCGTTTAATGAATTAAAAACAACAGCCACCGCTGCCGGTAATGCCGGTAAAGGTATTCTTACACGTTTAAAAGATAATTTGACTAATCTAAGTCCTTTGTTTGGTATGGGTGCAATGATAAATACTGCTATCCGTGGATTAAAGGACATGTATCAAAATGTTGTCAGTATTGATTCTGCGATGACAGAACTGAGAAAAGTTACCAATGAAACTGAGCAATCATATTCAAGATTTTCGAACTCGGCATCAAAACGATCAGTTGAACTTGGTACAACTATTTCAGATTACATTAACTCTACTGCGAGTTTTGCAAGACTTGGATTTTCATTGGTTGATTCACAGGAACTTGCAGAAGTTGCCAATATATATAATGTTGTTGGTGATGAAGTAAAAAATATTGACGCAGCTAGTTCAAGCGTTATTTCTACATTACAAGCATTTGGAATCGAAGCAAGTAATGCAATGTCTATCGTTGATAAATTCAATGAGGTTGGTAATAACTTTGCAATCAGTTCTGGTGGAATTGGTGAGGCATTGACACGATCAGCATCATCAATGGCTGCAGCAAATAATACGCTTGACGAAACAATTGCTCTTATCACTGCCGCAAATACTGTGGTTCAAGACCCAGAAAGTGTAGGCACAGCATTCAAGACAATTTCAATGCGTATCAGAGGTGCTACTACTGAACTTGAAGAGGCTGGATTGGAAACTGAAGGAATGGCAAAATCCACCGCTAAACTTCGAGAAGAAATAAAGGCACTTTCTGGTGTCGATATTATGCTTAATGAAAATACTTTTAAGTCTACATATCAGATTTTAGAAGAATTATCTGTAAAATGGCAAGATTTAACTGATATTCAACGGGCAAGTATTACAGAACTTATTGCTGGTAAACGCCAGGGAAACGTAATTTCGTCAATCATGTCTAATTTTGACATAGCACAAAAGGCTTTGCAAACTTCTTTAGAATCCGAAGGTTCTGCAATGGCAGAACATGAAAAATGGATGGATTCCATTGAAGCAAGAGTAAATCAGCTCAAAGCTGCATGGGAAGGACTTTCAAATTCTTTCTTAGATTCTGGTTTCGTAAAAGGCGCAGTTTCTGGTCTGACAGAAATTGCGGAAGCGATCACTACAGTAATCGACCACATTGGTACTTTGGGAACAATAGGTGCTGGTGTTGGAATCGTAGCACTAATTAAAAATTTTGGTAAAGAATTTGCCCTCTATGGGTGTGAATCCATAGATGCATAAACTTTCAAACTGCTGGGAAATCCTAACAATTCAACGCTACAACGTAATCCTAACGGATAGGCGTGATAGTCGCAGAAATGCAGAAAAAAGTTTGAATTTACACTATACGTCAAAATGTATATATGCTAAAAAATAATGCTAAGTATACTGTGTAGGACAATGGATAGTCAGCATCCAATCCCCTCTCCTATTTTATAGGTTTGTATCACGTTGGAATTTGTGATAAACGGGAAGGTTCACAGACTGTAAGGGAGTTCGCTTGCTATAGGTAAGTGTGATAGACAGTCGAATAAAACATGATTATATATCATAGTCATGTTGATATGCTCGTCAGTAACCAAACTGTCATTGTAGTCCAATACACGAAGTAGCATATCTAATCTTGCAAACAATAATGGTAATAATTTATGCTCTTGGTTTCCATTTGAATCCACAATTTTGACATACATTACGTGGGCTTCCAGAGCCAATAAATCCAGTCATTATAGAGAATCCTCTATTTGTGGTTACGATAGCAGTAGATCCACATTTCGGACAAGTAATTACATTTTTGTCTTTAACTATAGCTTTTGCTATTGGTTTATTCTCTAAAACTGTATTTTTTGAAACAGATTCATTATCTGGCTGAATTTCTACGGTTGCACCGACCGATAAAAAGTGTGACTGTATCAAATCACATTCATCCATGTTGATACCAGATTGAATTACTTGTGGTAAAGATTCAGAAAATTTCTTTGCTTCGGCTAATCCCATGCCGGTAAATTCACGGATTTTGGCAATTGTTTGAACTTTGTTTTTGCCACAATCTGTTAATACAATTTTGTAGAGTTGGTTGGTATTATTTATTTTTAATTCATCTAGTGGATATCCACAATGAATGCATTGTTTTGATTTGTCGGAAATTTCTTTTCCGCACTCAGGACATTTAATAAGTGCCATATTTTTCTCCTTATTGTATGATATTATTTATAATTATATCACAAAAATCTGTTTATTACTATTATTATTTGTAAGATTATTATTGGCGATAAAAAATCTTATCGGTGCTATGTCCGCTGCTGGCGGTTTAACTTCTTTAGGCGATGTTGCTGCTGCAGCATCATTAGGTTTTGAAGGTCTTGCTAGTGCAATAGGTATATCCACTGCTGCTTTGGGTGGGTTTCTTGCTATTGCTGCTGGCATCGTTGCTGTTGTTGCTATAGTCGATCTTGTCACAGAATCATTTGATGAAGCCATAGAAAAAGCAGATAAGTCTCGTAGTGCTTATGAACAAACAGCAAGTGAAGTAGAATCTTTAGAGTCTCAGCTTTCTGAGGTAAAAGACCGTATTTCAGAATTGAATTCTATGGATTCTCTTACCATAACCGAAGAAGCAGAACTTCAAAAATTACAGGCTGAAAACGATCAGCTTGAAAGACAGTTAGCAATCAAACAGAAACTTGCTAATTATCAACAAGGTGTAGCTGCCGAAGATGCGAACCATGTTTTGACGAAAGATTTAACATGGCAAACTGGCGATTTCCTTAAAGATAAAAATGGATATATGATGACTGATATCAATGGTATGCCAATCATGGAATATATGTCTGGTGATATCATTGATCGTGCTACATCTAAACAAGAAAAACTTAATGAGAAGAAAGCAGAGCAAGTAAAACTTGAAGAAGAAATTGCTAACATGGAGCCGGAATATCATAAGCATTTCTGGCAAGCTGATACTGAATATGAGAAGAAAACAAAACAGCTTAAAAATCTCAAATCAGATGTTAGTGACTTGGAAAAAGAAGTTAGTGAAGATGTTGAGACAATTAACTCAAACTACTCTTCTCTTTTCTCTACGGATGGTAGTGTACTTCCCGGATATGAAGATACTGTAAATCGTATAAATAATTTATTCGATGCTTATAACAATGTTGATTTGTCAGAAGCAGAGAAAAAATTAAATAAAATCAATTCTTTCTTTGATGGAAGTACCGGTAAAAACTTTATCAAAGATAATCTCCTTGAAGCTGCAAAGCAAGCAGAATTGACTGCCGAAGATATTGAGCGTATGGGTATTGCCATTGATGGTGTCGATGCTTCTGATATTGCTAGATACTTCAATGATTTAGCTGCAAGTGCCGATGAAGCTGCAGAAGCAATCACTGGGGTAGATGGTTCTATCGCTGGCGTAAAAGCTGCAATGGATTCTAAAAATAAGGATCAAGATTGGACTGATATGGCAGATGCTTTGAGTAAAGCACAAGAGCTTTACAAGAAAGGCAAAGTTGGCGCAGATGATTTCCAAACTGCTACCCAATTTATGACATATGGAAAAATAAATCCAGATGATTATAAATATGATGCCGATGCTTACGTTGAATATTGGGAGAAAGCACAGCAGAAAATAAAACGATACTTTGATAGTGATAACCCACTTCAGAGTGTAACTAATTTTGCCGATGATTTGGTTAAGAGCGGATTTGCCACAAAAGATAATGGCGAATTTTCTTGGACAAAGAAATTCAAGAATAGTGCTGCTGCTGCTAAAGAACTTGGAATTAGCGTTGAGGCTACTGAGTCTCTTATGCATAGCCTTGAATCTTATGGTGCTGAATTTGACGATGTTGTATTCAGTGCCGAAGGATTAAACAGATATAAGACTGCACTTGATGGAATTCATTCTGTTTACAAAGATATGGAAGACGGACAGCTTAAAAAACATCTTGGAAGTCTTATTGAAAATTGGGATGATGAGTATCAAAAATATCAAGATGATATGACAGAACTCACGGAAGACCAGATTGTACATATCGAATTTGTATATGACCTCTCTACTATTCAGGCTCAGATTGATGAACTGACAGCAAAACAATCTGGACAAGGCGGTAAAAATGCAGATACGAATGCAGAGGTATTGGCTGCCAATCAAAAATATCTTACTACTGCCAAACAAGGTTTACAAGTTGATAATGTTTCTGCAGAAGTACAAGCTAAGATAAAAGTCAACGAAAATACAATCAATGACTTATACGACCAGCTTTCAAAAGAGGAATATGGTAGTAATAAATTTATTGAGATTCAAGCGAAAATCCAGAATACTCAAGAATTACAAAAATCCATACTCAATGCTTTTTCTGAAACTCACCCAGAAATCAATACTGACAGTTCTATAGAAGAAGTACAAAATGCATGGGAAGATTTCTTTAGCAAACCTCAAGAACTTCATGTTAATGCGGAACTTTCAACTGATGAAATTCAATCACAACTTGAACAGCTTGCTTCTGGAAGTTCTATTACATTTAATGCTGACGTTGATGGCGATGGCATTGAGGATGAAGTAAAGGCTCTTAAAAACCAAGACGGTACGATTACTTATACCGCCGAAATTGATGGTGTTCAGAAAAAAATAGAGGTTTTACAAGGTGAAGATAATACACTCACATTTAATATTCTTGCGGAAGATCAAGCAACGCCTGTAATCGAGGATGTTAATAAACGTGAGTTAATTTCTAAAACTTGTGCTTTATACTCAGAAGATTATGCAACTCAGTTGATTCAGTTATGGAATGATGCAAGTGCAAATCCAAAATTTGCATCATTATCTGCAGAAGATCAAGCAACATGGGTTATCAATACTTGGAATTCTCTTACACCAGAACAAAAAGAAGCATATTTGAATGGTGAAATTTCCATTACTGATACTGCAACTGGCGAAATCCAGACTGTAGACAATGCTTTAAATTCTTTGCAACCAAAATTATCACCAAAGGCAAATATCACAGCTACAGAAAATGCGACTTCTGTTGCCAGCAGTGCTGCTTCTGCTTTGAATGGCGTAAATGGCAAAACCTCAAATATGTATATCTATACGCATCATATAGATACATATTCTTCTACTGGAAAGGGTAAATTACTTGGTACTGCTCGTTATGGTGGTACGGCAAGAGCTTCTGGAACATTGTTTGATACAAGTTGGCTTAAAGACAGTTGGAAGACAAAAGTATCTGAAGATGCTTTAACCGGTGAAAAAGGACAAGAAATTGTTGTCAATGGTAATCAATGGTGGACTGTCGGAGATCGTGGTGCTGAATTTGCCCATATTCCAGAAGGTTCTATTGTATTCGATGCAGAGCAATCACGCCAACTTTTATCAAGTGGCAAGATTAACTCTAGGGGACGTTCTTATCTTGGTGGTACTGCTTATGCTAGTGGTTGGAGGCTTCCTTCTGCAAGTAGCAGTTCTTCATCAAAATCAAGTAGTAAGTCTTCTAGCAAGTCTTCTGGAAAATCAAGTAGTTCTAGTAAGGGTTCTAGCGGAAAGTCATCTTCTTCTAGTTCAAGTAGTTCTTCTGAAAAAGATTTTGAACAGACATTTGACTGGATTGAAATTGCGATAAATAAAATCAGTGAAGCTATTGACAGAGTAAAAGTAAAAGCAGAAAGTGCGTTCAAAACTCTTACCAAACGTAACAATGCCGCTGCCGAAGAAATCTCTTTAATTACTGACAAAATCAATACTCAGAACAGTGCGTATACTAGATATATGCAACAGGCTAATTCTGTCGGTCTTTCATCTGATTGGCAGAACAAAGTAAAGAATGGCACGATTGATATATCTACTATTACTGACGAAGATTTATCAGACAAGATAAAGGATTTCCAGGAATTTTATGAAAAGGCGATTGAAGCTAAAGATACTGTGGCAGATTTGCACGAAGAAATCGCCCAATTATATGCTGACAGATTCGACAATATTTCCAATGATTTTGATAACCAGTTAGCATTTGTACAGCATTTGACTGATACATATAACACTGGTCTTGACACATTGGAAGCAAAAGGCTTAAAAGGAAGTAAGGTATATTACCAGGCACTTCAAAATGCCGAAAAAGAAAATCAGTCTATTCTAAAGAAAGAATTGGCAGATTTGACAGAATCATTTAATCAAGCTATGGCTTCTGGCGAAATCGAAAAAGGCTCTGAGCAATGGTACGATATGCAAAAGAGCATCAACGATGTCAAAGAAGCTCTTGATGATTCAAATTTGTCATTACTTGAATTTGAGAAATCCATGCGTGAACTTGATTGGGAATATTTTGATTACATGGAAGATCGTATTTCAAATATTACCGATGAAGCAAATTTCCTTATTGATTTGATGGCAAACGGAAAGTTATTTGATGATAAAGGTCAAATGACAGATACCGGCATGGCAACTATGGGCTTACACGGACAGAATTATAATGTCGCAATGGCACAAGCTGACCAATATGCCGAAGCTATAAAATCACTGAATGCGGAAATCGCCAAAGATCCATACAACACAGACCTGATTGAACGTAGACAAGAACTCCTGGAATTACAACAGAAATCTATTCTTGCTGCCGAAGATGAAAAACAGGCTATGATTGATTTGGTCAAAGATGGTATCGAAGCGCAACTTGATTCGCTGAAAGACTTGATGGATGCCTATACGGATTCTCTTGATTCTGCGAAAGATTTGTACGATTACCAGAAGAAAGTAAAAGAACAGTCTGACGAAATTGCATCTTTACAGAAACAGTTATCAGCATATGCTGGTGATAATTCGGAAGAAACAAAAGCCACTGTTCAAAAACTTCAAGTAGATTTATCTAAGGCAATAGAGGATTTACAAGATACGCAATATGATCGTTATATTACGGATCAGAAAAAATTGCTTGATGATTTATATAATGAATATGAGGTAATTTTAAATCAGCGTTTGGATAACGTTGATGCTCTTATTTCTGAAATGATCGACAATATCAACGCAAATTCTTCTACTATATCTGATACTATTCAACAGCAATGTGATAATGTTGGCTATACACTTACTGAGTCTATGAAATCTATCTGGACAAATGAAGGTGGCGCAGCAACGATTATTTCAAAATATGGGGATCAATTCTTAACACAGAATACCTCCACATTGAATGCAATTCTTGGTATTAAATCGTATACTGATGGTTTAATTGCCAAAGCTGATGCAGAGGCGAAAGCCAAAGAAGAAGCTACAAAGAAACAGACAGAAGCTAAGAAACCGGCAAGTCAGCCTGCGAAGCCAGCAAATAGCACTCCTTCTACTCCATCAAATCCAACACGGACTGATAAGGATTATTATGGTGTTGCACTTGCCATCTGGAATGGAAATTACGGATGGGGAACTGGAAATACTAGAGTTAGCCGTTTGAAAGCTAAAGGTTTTGATGCGAACAGAGTTCAGAGTATTGTAAACCAGATGGGTAGAGAAGGTTATGTCCATTCTGGCGCATGGGTTGGACGTTACCAAGGAATCCGCGACCTTTCACCGTATCATTACAATAAGTATGCTGTTGGTTTAAAACGTGCGAAAATAGATGAAAATGCGTGGGTAAACGAGCTTGGTAATGAGTCTATTGTGAAGCCATCTAAAAATGCTATTGTTACGCATATCGCAAAAGGCGATAGTGTTCTTACTGCTGATGCGACTAGAAATATATGGGATATGGCAAGTGATCCGTCTGGATTTATTAGTAAAAATTTAGTAGGAAATAGTATTTTGTCTGGTATTGAACCATATATGCGTGTAAATAACAATAGTGTTGGTGAAGTTACATTTAATCTGCCAAATGTAACCAATTATGAAGATTTTATGAATCGTGCTAGAAAAGATGAAAAATTTGAGGACATGATTCAATCCATAACTATTGATCGCCTGAATGGTAAAAGTTCATTGGCTAAAAATAAATATAAGTGGTGAAATGAAGGGCTATGACATGCCCTTCATTTTTAATTAGGAGAATGACATGATTTTAGAAAAAGAAATGCAAAAAAAGAAAATCCATCGTCTTTTAAAAACTAACGAGTCGTTAATATGCAAAAACAAAGAACTTTTAAAAGCAAATGAAGAGTTAAAAAGGGAAGTCTCTTCTCTTGAAAGGACTATTCTTAATATACAAGAGTCTGAGCAAATATATCGTGACGGAATCAGTGAGATAAAGGAAATGAAGGAAAAATATGCTCAGTCAATTTCTTCTATAAATTCTATGAAGAAAAAATATAAAAAA
>NFYZ01002836.1_pt1 | contig 37479 bp, 54 predicted proteins | sample 1092561 | NCBI WGS metagenome assembly NFYZ01 (sample SAMN03609887, study PRJNA323583) | gut metagenome | isolation source: feces | host: Rattus norvegicus | place: Malaysia | collected 2013 | reverse complement strand
AATATCACCACTAATATTAGAGTTAGAGATATTCAAGTTAGCCAAAGCAGTAAGACCCTTCAAGTTGGCAATATCACCTACTACTTTTGTATTGTTTAATATCAAAGTAGTCAAAGCTACTAAATTCTTCAAATTGACAATATCACTAGAAACTTGCATGGCTGACAAGTTTAAAGAAGTCAAAGGAGTAGAATATTTTAAATCCTCAAGATTTAAAACTTTGTTCTTGCCGTATGGATTGCCCGATGGAATAAATACATTAAGACTGGTAAGTTTATATTTGTTTCTGATTGCTACTGTAGTTGCTTGGCTAACAATAAGACCTTGCGAACTTGAAACAACCATACTCTTACCTTTATTTTCTGTAAGGGTGTTGTCTGTAAAGTAACCATCGCCAACAATTTCTACTGTTGTAGGCTCCGTAAAACTTAATCCAAAGCCTTGTGTATCTTTTGTTGGAGATTCAACACTTTCTACTTTAATTCTCATTTCTCCAATTCTAAGAAGTTCGTTGTTATCAACACTTCCATTAAGTTTTGTAACTAAACATTTTGCCATAATATATTATTTTAAAGTTTAATAATTTCATTTTCTATATAAGTGAATCTGTCCTGAATGTACTTGGTAACTCTCCAAATAGAATCATGATAACCTAAATCATAAGGAATATTATCATAGAACTTTGTTACTGGAGGATTTCCAGTTGACTCCTTGATACATTCAAAAATCACATGGCGAGATTTACCATAGGCACAAGTTTCACCAATAGCATAAGTTTTCTCATTGTCATAAGTATTATCTGACAGATATTCGTATGAGCTTCCTTTGATTTTCCAATGCTCTCTATCAACATTGTCATCCCTATTAGAAGGAGACTCTGCCCATTTTTTATATTCGAGTTTAATTGCTTCTACAGGAAATCTGTTAAACCAGTTCTTGACAAGTGATATAACATGTTCTGGAGTAAATATGCCCAATGATTTCAACTCATTATATCTTGCTTTTATTTCTTCCTTATGATACTGCACCAAGTACTTAAAAGGATAATTTGCATTAGATGAATCTGCTGCATTTAGCATGACCTCTGCACTTCTCACACCAGGGCAGTTGTAAATCTGTCCGAAAGTTCTGTCTTTGTCATAATCACAAATGAGCCACTTTACACCATCGTATGTTATCCACTGCCAGTTGTAGGCGATGTCTTCATCTGCAAGAACATATTGTAATACATAGAAATCAATAAGATTTTCCAAGTCATAATGATTATTCAAGAACTCTTCACCACCATTCTCATTTGTCTTGGCATTGAGTTCTCTAGCCATTGAGTTGAAAGTCAAGATAGACTGCTTGACTTTGTTTGACAGAACATGCTTCTTGTCAGAAGGGTTATATCCTTCTGTATCTGAACCTAACAATTCCTTTGGCTTATCACCATCATAAGATTCAAATCCTGTAGCAGTAGCAACATTTGTCAATAAGCCTTTAGGATTTCTAACTTCAAAAGAAGTCCAATCCAAAGGGCTTAACATTGGACCACGCCCACCATCCAAATGGATATTTGTGCCCAAAGACTTGTTCATGTGATAATTATCTCTGTGCTTTTTAAGTGTCCAGTTGAACACTCCATAAAACTCACCATTGAGATATACAATGCAAGGAAAAGCATCTGGAATACATTTTGCACCAGTATCTTTCTGTAAGGACAAATCATTGATAATTTCACCATTATATGAGCCTGATGTTATATTTATGTTTCCAAGTAACGCTTTCTTCCAAGGATTTGAATATATAGGACTTCTTGATGCCCATACTTCTTGAACCAGCTTGTATGCCACAATACTGATACCTTTAAAGAAGTCAGAGTATTGTGCCTTAAAGTGGAATGAATCTTGTGCAACCCAATCCCCGAACTTAACTGCAAAACTATCACCATCCCAATCTGAATCAAAAAAGTCACATGCAAATGATTTCTTAGGATATTGCATAGTAGAATTACCCTGTGCATTCATAATCACTTTTTTCTTGAAGTAATTTCCTTGCATATCCCACATTTCAAAGTAAGCCTTTGCGTTGGTTGTCTTTGTTGTAGGCATAGAATCTATTCCACTAATATTGATTCTTGCACATCTTGGTTCTGGAATATACAACGGAGATTTACCATCATTAGAAAGATAGTTACTCCAATCAACAGGATGTTCTGCGCCCAATCCATTTGCTTTGAGAGCATCTTGGATATTGTTTACACTATTACCTTTGAGATTAATGTTTGATACATCAAAGTTTGTAACTTCCATAGTATGCTCATGTTTCTTGCCGCTTGAATCACGATATGACATTATCTTATTTTCTGCATCAGTTGTAATCTCAGTCCTTCCCTCACGGTCTTCAATATGCGAAAATTCTTCTGGAATAGTCTCGGATTTTGCATTATGAATATAATGAGAACCATCGGCATTTGTTGTAGAAAGAATCTTTCCTTCTGTATCTTGCTCAACCGCAAGATATTCATCGTTATCCTGCAAAGAGAAAACATCAAGAAGTTCTTTGAGATTGGTATCTATAGTACCCACCTTCTCCTGCAATGATGCAAGGTCTGATTGAAGCTGAGAGATAACTTGCTTCAAGGCATTAACGGCATGGATTTCACCAATAATTTGCCCATCTCTTCTGATGCCAAGAACTACTTTATCGTCAGTAGTAACCCAAGCAGCAAAGTATTCTTCATTCTGAATGACATGATACATTTCATTAAGAGGATAATATGGCTCGCCAGTTTCTCTGTAGAAACCAAACAGAACCTTATCATCTGAATCCACTATAGCTTTGATGAACTCTTCGTTCTCGATTATTCTAAAGCATTCCTTTACTTTATCTTCAATGAGAGACTTACCTTCCTCTTTGTCAACCTTTGTGTCTTGAAGATTCTTGATGTCTTCTCCTAACTTGGCGCTAACACTATTGAGGTTTGCAAGGATGCTTGTCAAGGTCTGAGTGTTATCAATGTTAGCGAAGAAGTCCTTCAACTCCTTTAATGTATCAATAGCACTTGTAGTATCATCATCACCCAAGAGATTGCGAATCTTATCAGCCAAGAGATTTACTTGTGCCTGCAATCTGTCCTCTACTGCACTTGTTTTACCAAATACAGGAGTTCCATCCCACTGGAAGCCGAAGAGAAGTTTATCATTTGCATCTACCTTGGCAAAGATAAATTCCTCACTCTGAATGTAGCGGAAGGGGAGAGCAGATTGAGAGACTACCTTATCCTCAGAATCACCGAACTCTTGGGCAATGTTCTCCTTGTCGAATTTCTTATCAAGTTCTGTAGCTACCTCTGACTTCTCTGCCTTGGCTTCAATGATAGCATCTTGCGCCTTGTTTTTATCAGCAAGTTCATCAATGGCTCCTTGGGCAGTGATAGCAGTCATACCACTAGTCTCATTGTTATAAGAGACAGCATTGGCAGTAGATGCTCCACCTGAGACGGTGATGTCTTTGATGGCATCTTCCAACTGATGGGTCTTGTCACCTATCTGCTGCAAGTTCTCTTGGTCTCCATCAAGAAACACTTGCTTTGCAGAGGCAATCTTACCCTTCTTGGTCTTGGCTAGAAGCTCGTCTGTTAAATTTATACTCATATTATATAATCTTTATACGTTTATGATATTACTAAATTCCATGTAGCTGGTGTGAGAGGATTGGCTGTTCTGTATGCCTTGAAACTGCCTAGATTATTTGTGATGGTCTGAGGAGCAGCAAGGGTTACATCAAATCCAGCACTGGTTACACGGGTGATTGAGAGATAACTAGGTACTACTAGCCAGATGTAATCATTATCCTTGGTTGTTACTTTTGGGTTGAATGATACTCCTGTAGCTGATATCTTGTTGAGCGTATTGAGGATTTCAGCGGTCATGGTGGATGCTGGGTTCCCTCCAAAGTAGCAGAGATAGCGAGTCTGTGATGTACTCTTGCCAGTTCTGCCTTTCTTGGTTACTGCAAACTTGAAGATTTCTCTTGCTCCTTCGATTGGGGTGGATAGGGTTCCACCTGATGATGGAGTGGTTGAGATATTCTTTGCGGCATTGTCGTTAATCTGCTTACTGATGATGGAAGTATCAGGTACAAGGGGCTTGTTGTCGCTTGAAACAGAATAGCGAACCTCTGTCTGCATCGTACCTACATTCGGGGTGATGGTGAAGCCTAAGATGATTGGATATACCGTATCATTCAGCTTGGCTAGATTCTCATCAACGTCCTGAATCATTTCTACAAGTTCATCAGGAAGACCAGTTGCAGATTCTATCGCCTTACGAAGCTCAGGGTCTAGTTTTTCCTTTTTCAACGTTCCGTCAGCAATCTTATCGTTCGTGATAGACTTCCTTGCTACCTTTTCTGTAGTTACAGATTCGTTGGCGAAATGCTTGGATTCCAAGGATGCCTCACGAACAACTCTACCATCTACAGACTGGTCACCCAGCTTCGGATTGGTTACAGCCTTCTCTTCAACCTTCTCTGTAGTTACGGCTCCATCCTGAATCTTTTCAGTTATAACAGCACCATTCAGGATTTTGTCGTAGGAAACGGAGTCCTGAGATAGTTTGGAATTATCTACAGAGTGTTCTGCCAATTTCTCATTGGTGATAGCATTGTCGGCAATTTGCGTAGTACCGAGTTGGTCAGACTTATTGACCTTCTCGTCAAGAGACTCTTTGACGGATTTACCCGAACTTTCATCCTTGATATATCTGGTATATGTCAAGGTCTCATCGGCAGTTCCGCTTACGAGCGTGTTGTTGTATATTACTTCTTTTGCCATATTATTTTAATTTAGCGTTATACGTATATTCTCCTGCTTTCAACTCATCAGTCCAGTAATAGTAAATATCGCCTACCTTGGTGGAGTAGAGGGATGCGGTGAGTCCTGACTGATAGAACTCTACTGGAACACGGCTGGCGAACCAGATGTATGGCTTTTCCTTTGTCGTTGTGATATTGATAGACTTATCTACAATATCTCCTTCAACCTTTTCAAGGTCTTCAATGTTGAACTGGCACATGTTCTTTGCAGCGGTGGCTCCACAATAGTAGATGTTATCGTCACCGTTAGCCATAATGCTGACGTAACCTGACACGGCTGGAATCTCAATCTTTCCGTCCTTGTAAACGTCTCTTGTGATGTCAACACCATCCATGACTACCTTAACCATTCCGATATTGAAACCTTCGGCTGGAGTAAGCGTTGTCTCGAACTTCTCACCCAATTTCAATGTAGCTGGAGTGTTGGAGAGTGTAATATCGTCAAGAGAATAAACGAAGGTGCAATCAGACTGATTCTTTGTGACCATGTAGTAGCGAAGGTCGAACATGCCAACCGTCTCGCCCTGAAAGACTCCACAAGGAACCTTCACCCTTTTGTTGGTCTCAATAATCTGCAAGATGTTTCGCTCAACACTCTTCATCGCATAACCCTCATAAGTCCATGAAACGGCTACATTGTAGTTGCCTACTCCTAGGGTGGCTGGGATATTGCATACAAGCACATTATGCTCGATACCACCGATGGACGTTGGCACGATGATGGAATCATCGAAACAGCATTGCAGTTCCACCTTGATGTCAGATGCCTGAGTCATATCGAAGTCAACCAGCCGATTGAACTCCTTAGACATATCCATCTTCCTTACCAAGATATGGAGATTGAAAGCGTTGCCTTGTACTATTTTATAAATCATATTTGATACACATTATTAATAATATAGCGCAAAGATAGGCAGAATTTTCTCTACCTATCCTTTATCCGTTAACACTTGAATAGAAAAACTTTAGATTAAGCCTTTCCAGCGTAGGAATTTGCGCTTTCGGCTGAGTTTTCCATTCTTGCTCTTGCAGTTGGTATGATAGACGCAATCCTTGAAGAGGTCTCTAACCTTCATGTCTTTATCTACCAACTTCATCTTCTTGAATGCTTCAAAATAGGAGCGGTTCATAATCATCAAGTTGCCCTTCTGCGTAGGGAGGACATAGAAGATGTCACCGTGGTTCTTCTTTGCTGCGAGGTCTGCCTTAGCCGTAGCTTGGCGGTACATGATTTCGCACTTGATGCGCTTGAAAATGTTTTTTACTTTCATAATGGTAATTATTAATTATTGATACTATATGATGGTTGCTGCCGAAACAGAAACCTTTCTTCTCATTACTCTTGTCTGATATTGAATCATCTTAGGCATTTCCATTTCATTGAAACAGATGTGAAGTCCGATGGCTCTGGTCATGAGCAAATCATCGTGCTTGCCGTCAATGGCTCCGTATGCTCCGTTCTTCTTACGCTCGTAGGTAAGGAACTCATTCAGGCATCGTTGGTCACGCTCAACGTATAGATGCTCTCTGACTACCTGAACCAAAACAGAGATAACCATTGGCTTGGTTGCCACATTGGTATGGAATCCGTACTTGCGTGGAAGACCTTCCTTGATGTCAGCTTCGCTCTGCTTGCGTGCATAGAGATTATCGTACTCATCCTTTATTTGATTCAGGATGAACTCAGACTGGTCACCACCTTCCAAGATGTGCTCCTTGTCTTTCGTCTCCAAGGTGTTGGATTCAATCACCAATAGAGCATTGTCGTAGTATTTGGCTATCTGTGCTGCCTTCCATGCCAGCAAGTCCATATCTATGTGTCCGTACCATTGGGCTACCACGTATGGTTTGCCTCCTTCCATCATCCAATATCGGTCGAAGACACAGATAACAGACCAGTCTGCCTTACTACCTCTACCGCCAATATCCACGACAACCAGATAGCGGTTGGTTACCTTGCAATCGTCAAAGTATTCTGGCTTGCTCCATATCCACAACTGCCCAGTCTTGTCTTCTGTGAATCGAACATTCTTTAGGCACTTCTTGCCCTTATATCCGTCTCCGTAAACATCACCGATGAACTTAGGTGCTCTGCATCCTTTCTTGAACTGGTCAACCTTCTCTTCTGCAAATACCTTGGCTCCTGAGTGCTTGAAGGCCTCTACTGGGTCAGAAGGAAATCCGCTAGCCATATCGCCATGGTCAGTGAACTTCTTGCGCTCCATGATATACCAGTTGAGAGCTTCCAAAGGTGCTCCCATCTGCCACAACTTCCAAAGATAGGTAACTGGTTCCTCACGATTAGACATCGTGTTGGTGTTGTTGCGGTTGTCGTACAACCATTTTGCGAACTCCTCTTTCTGTTTCTTACTCTCGAAGTCAAGATGGTATAGGTCGTAAATCTCGAACCAAGGTACGAAGAACGGCTCAAATACCGATTCTCCTGCTTCTGCTGCCAACCACTCCTGATGGAAGAAGTTGCCAGTACCATTTGCGGTTGATTCATATACTATCATTGTGTATGGTCTGTAGAGCACACCATTGGTCGCATTCTGCACAACTTCCTCAGGAGACTTGCCTTCCGTCTTCTCCCACAATCCCACCTCGGAACAATGGATAAGGTTATAGTCTTCACCATTGGCAGAAGTTGGTTTCTGCATGGAACCCACCTTGATTTTGCAGAATCTCTGAGGAACCTTCTTGACGTTACCTGATGTTCCAAACCCTACAAACTTAGGCTCGTTCTCGGTATATGCTTCTCCCATTTCATGCAGGAACTTGACTGGGAACATCTTCAATGCTTCATCAAACATTCCTCGGATGGTTTCTGCGGTGTCCTTGACCTGAGCCACGATGAGCGAATTGAGACCCTTCTGCCACATGAGTTGCAGCCAGAGGAAGTACATCTGAATAACCGTTGAACCTCCCCATTGTCGGGCTTTCAGCAGGATGAGACGGATAGGGCGATTCTTCTTTCTTCGCTCCTCCAGCCACCTGAGCAATCTGCGCTGCGGTCTTCTGAGAACAAAGCGGAAGGGGAGACCTCCACCTTTCGGCTTGATATAGATGAATACGGCAAAGAAGAAGAATGGGTCATGTTTCATTCTGATGCGAGTAAACTGCTCCACCAGTTGTTCCATTTCCTCCTCCTCGTTGTACGTCTCGTCTATATCCTTGTGCAGTTCCTCGATTACTGCCTTGCAGCTACCCAGTTCGATGAGCATCTTGACGAGCGGAATCTTCTTCATGGAAACTGGAAGTTGCTGCTTCTGAATCGGGAAATCAGGAAGGTAGAGCAGAAATCGCTTATCTCCACAACCTTCACCCTTGACAGGATTGAAAGGTGTGTTGATTTCCTTGATTCGTTTCTCGTTCTCTTTCAGGATGCCCAATACGTGTTTGTCTAGAGCATCAGTGAGTTTGGCGGTTACTTGTCTTGGCATAGCGGTGCATTTAAATATCCCCACAACAGACCAAGTACATAGCAATAGATGTGGACTCCAACTGCCATGCAAGGGAAGAAGATTCCAACACAGATATATAGGAGAATGGTGAGATTGTATCTTACCTTATTCTCCACGTAGGGGGCGATAAAGCCCATGTAAGCATAGATAAAGCCGCTGAGACCGATGATTGGTACGGAGGATAGGAAAGGGTAGCTGATAGCGATGAGATAGAATACGAACATGTGACCGATGCCACAAGGTATGGCTCGATAACACTGATGGAAAACATATAAGTTGATGGCGGCATGGAAGACGTTCTGATGAAAGAACGGATAACTGATGCGCTGCCAAAGAGTGCAGCCATCTGACAAGCCCATGCCATCATAGCCTATAAGAGTGATACACATTATTATAATGTACCCTGCATAAAGCGCAATCTTCTCTTTCGCTCCTCGTAGCATCTTTTCTTCTCCTCCTTTCTCACCCTATAAAGTATGACGTGCATGGTTTGCGGAGTAAGATAGAAGCTGGGTGCTGGCTCGTAGCATACACGTTTGATAATATCCATCTTGGATAAGTGTGGATATTGCTTTCTATAATTCTTGAATCTTCTGAAAATCTCCTGATACATTGCCCTTCGGGTAGGTATCATATAATCAATGGATTTTCCCAACAATAAGTCTAATATGACTATATAAGCACGGTCTTCTGAGACCCAAAATCTACTGCTCGGAGACTGGGATAGCTTTACCTCAATCTCTGAGAGTGTTATATTGTCTCCTGTCGTAAGTATCTCACGATAAGCCCTCAATATATCAGCATCACGTTCTTCTTTAAAATCACATCGTGAATCCTTATATTTCATATCTGACCCTGCAAATATACAAAAAATAATTGAATTAGTCGTATTAGAATAACGATAATTAACGGATAAAGTAGAAATTAGCCGAAAAAGCATTAATTTTGGGCATTGATTTATAAATTAATACATATATATATGCCAGATAATACAAATATTGAACAGAATGCTGGTGCTGCCAAGCAGCAGGAAACGAAGACCAAGAGAGACTTGGCTTTGGAGCGTTTGAAGACCCGACACCCAGACACGGAGTATGCGGATGATGAAGCTATGTATGGCGCAATCAATGATGATTATGATGCCGACCAGAAGGCTTTGCAGGGTTATAAGGATAATGAGAAGGCGATGGGTGACTGGTTGGGCAGTGACCCTGAGGCAGCTACCTTCCTACAAGCAATGAAGGCAGGTAGGAGTCCTTACGCTGAGTTGATTCGTACACATGGCGAGGATGCCATTGACTACTACTCTGACCCTGACAATGCGGATGAGATTGCATCGGCTCAGTCGGAGTTCTTGCAGAATGCTGCCAACGGCAAGAAATTGCAGGAGGAGTATGACAAGAACATGCCAGCCAGCTATGAAGTATTCGACAAGTTGGAGGAGAAGTATGGTGAGGAAGCGGTAAACGAAGCTATCGACCAGTGCTTTCAGACTATGCGCAATGTGGTGACTGGTAAGTTTACTGAGGATATGATTACTGCTTTCATCAAGGCTAAGAACCATGATACCGATGTGGCTGATGCGGCACATGAAGGTGAGGTTCGTGGTAAGAACAGCAAGCACGTCAAGAACCTTGAACTGAGAAAGAAGGGTGATGGTACTGCCGACCTTGATTCTGCCAATGCGGAGACTAAGCAGACAGATAACCAGCCAAACCTTGGTGCGCTTGGTAGGGCATCACGTAGGGGTAACATCTGGGAGCGTGGAAACGAGAAGAGAACACGCATTCGATAAGGTGAAAAGATAATATATAATGTTTAATTAATATTTTGGATAACAATGAAGAAAATTAACAAATTTAATCGGCTGCTTTCCATCTTTCTGATGGTAATGGCAGTTATTTTTGGAGTGAATGGTCAGGTTATCATGGCTGAGGCGGCTCTGCCTGATGGCGGTAGTACCGATAGTGGTCACGCTGCGGAGGCTGGTGGTGCTACTGCTGCCGATGATGCTGGCAATGGCGGTGCTGCTCGTCAGGATGATGGCATTGCTACTGAGGGCAAGGGTCGTGAGCATTATAACGAGAATGGCACGGAGTTCTATGAGAACGACATCAACGACAAGATTACCAAGATTCGTCCGATGGCTACTCCAGTTGACCAGATTTCACGCTATGCTACAACTAAGTCTGCTGGCTCGTTTGTAGTTGAGTATTGGAGTATTGGTACACGTCCTATCAAGACTACCGTCAAGGAGCCTACATTGGAAAGTACTGGTACATCTATGGTATTGAAGGTAGAAGACCCTGAAATGTTTACGCTGGATGATACCATCCGAGTGGTAGGTGTTAAGGCGATTACCAACTACAAGAATCAGGCTTATGCAGACCTTACCGATGAACCTACTCCTGATTTGGAACTTTGTGTGTGCGGTAAGGATAATGAGGGTTATCCTATTGTGTTTGCGGTAAATGGCAAATTGGTTAAGAAGCAGCCTATTGGTATTCCAGCCTTGCAGAATGGTCAGAAACTTATCCGTATGGCTAAGAGTTGCGGCGAGTTGGACGTACAGACTGGTCGTTTCAACAACCTTCCTGATTCTGATATTCAGTACTGCCAGAACTTCATGATTCAGGTTGAGGAGAGTACCTTCAATAAGATTGCTGCTAAGCGAGTAGATTGGGACTTCTCTGACATCGAGGAGGATAGTATCTATGATATGCGCCTTGCGATGGAGGGTACTTATCTCTTCGGTGATATGGCTTGTATCAAACATACTACCAAGAACAACTCGACTCAGTGGTTTACAAAGGGTATCTGGTGGATGGCTGGTAAGGACATTGAGGTAGGTCATGTTGCTACTGCTGACGATATTAAGAAGGGCTATGGTAAGAATGAGCGAGTGATTACAGACTTGGAGTTGGTTGATATTTCCAAGGACTTGTTCGTGGGTACTGGTATCGGCAACAAGCGCAAGGTGATTATCGCTGGCTCTGCCTTTGTGAGTGCATTCAGTAAGATTGACTCTGACAAGTTCCGCTTGAAGGACACCGTAGAGGTTTGGGACTTGAAGTTCAAGAGTTGGGAGACTGATTTCGGTGAGGTGCTGATGATTCACTCTGAGTTGTTTGACCTCTTCGATATGAGTGACTGCGGCTTCTCCCTTGACCCAGAGTTCTTGGTTAAGCGAGTACACTTGTCTTGGACACGTAACGTGCTCGACTTGAAGAAGGCTGGCATCCGTAACACAGATGCTGTAGTTATTCAGGAGGTAGCTTGTCTGTACTTGAAGTACCCTAAGGCACACGCTCGTATGCGCCTTGCTAAGGTTCCTGAGGAAGTTTCTCAGGCAGACGATTCTGAGGTAAAGGCTGCTGCCTAAAAGAGAGTTGAATTGCAAATTATTCATTAAATAGTGAGGGGTGTGGGCACTAGCCCCATCCCTTTTTTAATAACACATATATAATAAGGTATAATCATGTTTAAGAAATATCAAGCTGGTTCGGATTTGGCATTCAGCGTTATGGTAGGTAACGAGAGAATGCGCATTGTCTTTGAGGGTAAGACGATGGGTAGTAGTATCTATATGACAAGAGACCCAAAGGTACAGAAGGCTATCGAGTCTCATTATTGGTTCAACGACAAGTTCTTCTTGGTGGAGAGTATTGACGAGAAGAAGGAAGCTGCGGAAGCCAAGAAGAAGGCTGCTGCCAAGGCAAAGAAGAAGGTGGCTGACGAGAAGAAGACCCACGTAGTGACAGACGTTGAGGATGCCAAGGACTATCTGGCTGAGACCTATGGTGTGAGCCGTTCCAAGATGAAGACCAAGGAAGACATCTTGGATATTGCTAAGGAAAATGGTGTTGAACTAGAAGGACTGGAGTAATGAGTACGTATGCTGTATCTGAACTGGTTAAAGAAGTGAAGGTGCTCTTGGACAGGAACCAAGAGACTTCGGGCTTGCTGACTCCTACCGATACTGATACCTTGTCACAAGGCGAGTTGATTCAGAGTAAGATAGTAGATGCAGCAAGAATCATATTGAAGGATGCTCCTGCCAGTATGCTGGATGGTAAGAATTTCGAGGGGTTGAAGACTGCTTGGGCAGAATCAAACGGTGCTTATGTGGGAACCGTCTATCTGCCTTCCGACATGATTAGACTCCTTAACGTGAAGGCTAGTGACTGGAATCGCTCTGCTGAGATAATCACAGAAGAGGATGATGCCTACAAGATTCAGTGTAACCGATTCGGAGTAAGGGGAAACCCTGAACGACCTATCGCTGCACTCATTCATAATAGCGGTAATCGGTACTTGGAACTTTTCACAAGCAAGAGTAATACGGCTACCGTATCGCTTACTTATGTGGGTATGCCTTCTATTAGTGAAGGTAATATTGATTTGCCTGAAACCTTGACGGATTCCATCGTGTATATGGCTGGTTATCTTACTTGCATCAGTCTTGGCGATACCGATACCGCAAGCGGATTGCTTGTGGTGGCTCGGAAGCTGGCTCATATTGTTGAACCTACAACATCATAAATTATGGCAAAGAAGAAAGAAGAAACAAAACTGCTATCGTTGAGTAGGGTACTTGACAAGGAAGAACTGGATAGCGTGAAGGCATCCAAGAACCGATTTGACAAGCCATACGAGCGTGCCTTCTCTATCTTGCTGGAGGCTCAGCGATACTACAACAACATGGATAACTTCCGAAAGCGAAGATTACGAAACAAGCGATACTGCTATGGAGACCAGTGGGGCGATACCATTGAGTTCAAAAGCAAGTGTGGCTTTACTAAGCGTATCAGGGAGGAAGACTATATCCGTGAGCAGGGTAGCGAACCATTGAAGAACAACCTTATCCGTAGGTTGGTGAAGAATGTACTTGGTGTATATCGCTCTCAGAGCAAGGAACCTACCTGCAATGCCCGAGATAAGGATGAGAAACGATATGGGGAGACAATGAGTGTGGTGCTGCAATGTAACCGACAACTGAACCGAGAGACGGAACTGGATGCACGAACCATGGAAGAGTTCCTGATAAGCGGTGCTGCTATCTATAAGAAAAAGTATGGATGGCGAAGAGGTAGGTTGGATTGCTGGACGGACTACGTGAATCCGAATAATTTCTTCATAGACAACAATATGAAGGATTTCCGTGGTTGGGACGTGAGTTGCTTGGGTGAGGTGCATGACATTACCATCGGAAACGTGCTGAGAGAGTTTGCCAAGTCTCCTGCTGAGGCTCGTAAGTTGAAGGAGATATACAGACTGGCGGCTAACCGTGATTTCGTGATTGCTGATTGCACCCAGCGATTTGGTGAGTTCGACCCTAGGACTATTGACTTTATGAATCCTTCCAACCCTTCGCTCTGTCGAGTGATAGAGGTTTGGCGAAAGGAGAGTAAGCCAAGATACAGATGTCATGACTACAATAATGGCGATGATTTCAAGATTGATATTGAGGATAAGGCTGATATTGTAGATGCAGAGAACAAAGACAGAATCAGGCGAGGTATGGCTGCTGGCATGCTGGAAGAGGATATTCCTCTGATTGATGCCGAGTGGTTTATGGATGATTACTGGCATTTCTACTATCTTTCTCCATTTGGCGATATTCTGAGAGAAGGCGAGACTCCTTATGCTCATGGTGAGCATCCATACTGCTTTAAGTTCTTTCCGTTTATTGATGGTGAGATTCACAGCTTCGTGGAAGATGTGATTGACCAGCAGAGATACGTGAACCGACTTATCACGATGTACGACTTCATCATGCGTGCGAGTGCCAAGGGTGTGCTGCTCTGTCCAGATGATTGCTTACCTGATGATATGAGTTGGGATGATTTCTGTGATGAGTGGAGTAGGTTCAACGGAGTGGTGAGATATAAGCCGAGCAATCATGGTCAGGTTCCTCAGCAAGTAGCCAACAACTCTACGAATATCGGCATCGGTGACTTGCTCAGTTATCAGTTGAAGTTCTTCGAGGATATATCGGGAGTAAATGGTGCGCTGCAAGGGAAACAAGGAGTATCGGGTACGAGCGGTTCGCTTTATGCCCAGCAGACACAGAATGCCACCATGTCGCTGCTTGATATTTTGGAGAGTTTCAGCCAGTTTATCATTGATGGTGCTTACAAGACCGTGAAGAATATGCAGCAGTACTATGATGTTGCTCGCAACTTCAATATTGTGGGTAGGGCAGGGCAGATTGTACACTACGACCCTAAGAAGATACGAGACGTTGAGTTTGACATCAATATCACGGAAAGTACGGCTACTCCTGTATACAGACAGATGGCAAATGAGTTCCTTATGACCTTGTGGCAGAATCAGGCTATTACTCTGGAGCAGTTGCTGCAAGTAGGAGATTTCCCATTTGGAGAGGAGTTGCTGCAATCGGTTGTATCCAACCAGCAAGCCATTCAGAATGGTGAGACTCCACAAGGATTCTCTCCTCAGCTTCAAGCCCAAGTGGCTCAGGCATCACAGAGCAATCCGAAGGCTCAGGCGATGTTGCAGCAGATGATGAGCGGTCAGGGGGTGAGTCCTGATGGACAGAATCCACCACTCGCTGCTTAGTTTATAGTTTATAATTTATAGTTTATAGTTATGATTGCAGACAAACCAAGTGATGAGAAATGGTATGGCAATGGGAAACCTGATACCAGCCAAGGTAGTAACCCTAGCAAGGGTATTGCTACGGAGACCCAAGGGAGGGAAGATAAGCCCGAACTTTACGAAAATGACGTTATCGGAAAGGTGGCGAAACGGAAGAAAAACGACATCTGGACGAGGGGTGGAGAGAAGAGAACCAGATTTACGGACGAATAAAGAAAGGAGGTGTTTTTATCGTAACTGTATCTGTCTGATATTCAGATAGCTACAGAAATATCTACGAGTTTATGGTGCTGCGTTTAAGATATTGGTATCTTTGCAGCATCATAAACTTTTAATTTTTATATTATGGATTTTGTAGATTTCGTAGAAAAGTATCAGCAGGAGTTGACTCCTGAACAGATGTTGGCAGTAGCTAAGGCAGTCGGCAAGTATCTCTCATGCAAGTTGAGCGATGTGGAGGAGCATCATCTTTGTGCGATGGTGTATGGAGTATTGAGCGAAGAGCATTTCGACAAACACTTTGCCGATGATGCTATCAGCAAGATGTGGTATGAGGATGCGGACGGAACCAAGCATACGGCTCCTTTCTTCACTGATGAAGAGATAAGAGAAATCTTCGACAAGCATCAGGATGATATTTCTGACTACACCATCTATGACTTGGCAGTGACCATGAATCTTCTGAGGAGCGACCATCATCTGATGCTGGAACGATATAGCAAGGATGCAGACGAATTGAAGGAAATGGTGGTTCTGATGGCTATAGAGTATCTGCAAGACCCTGATTGCTTGCATCCGACAAGTAAAATATGGCATACTATTAACGGATAAAGTGACTATTTGAGAATCATTTCTTATCTTTGCATATTATTAATGTTAATAGTATAAAAAGATAAGTTATGACTCCAAACGTACGTGAAGGATTGCAATATGGTACAGCCATTGGAATGGTGGTTAGCGGCATCGTCCTTGCCTTCCTATCATTCTTCTTGAACAACTATGTGATTTCGGATGGTGTACTCTGGTACATCAGCCAAGCATTGGTTTACTCTGGAGCAATATTCGGAGTAAACGTTTATTTTAAGACCAAGTTAGGTAATTTTGAGAGTAAGGTGAAGGACGAACTCGCAAATATGTTGAAACAAGTAAAGGAAAGTAAATAATATGAAGGTAACAAGAGAACAGATTTTGGAGATTATGCCGAATGCTAAGGCTAAGGTGAATGCTTTTCTGCCTTATATCAATGGTTATGCTGAGGCTTTCAACATTGATACTCCTAAGCGTATGGCTCACTTCTTGGCTCAGATAGCGCATGAAAGTGGTGAACTGAGATATACCAAGGAACTCGGCAACAAGAACTATTTCCACAAGTATGATGTGGGTAAGTTGAAGAACATGCTCGGCAACTTGAAGGATGGTGACGGCTACAAGTATCGTGGCAGGGGTTTGATTCAGATTACTGGCAGGGCGAACTATCAGGCATTTCAGAACAGCAAGCAAGTGACTGACGATATAATGGAGCATCCTGAAATATTGGAGCAGCCACGATATGCTACCAAGAGTGCTATGTGGTGGTGGTGGAAACACGGCTTGAATAAATTGGCTGATAGTGATAGCTTTCTTGCTATAACAAAGACCATCAATGGTGGTACTTATGGTTTGGAGAACAGACGCAAGTATTTGAAAAGAGCATTGGTAGCACTCAAAGTGTAGGCTTATGAAGAAGTGGTACGATACTGATTTCTGGCAACTCCTGATATATGTTTTGGGTATGTTGCTGATAGCTTTTCTTCTGTCGGGATGCAAGACAAAATACGTCCCGATGGAAAAAGTTATATGTCGGGACGTAGTAAAACACGATACGCTGCATACTTCTGACAGCGTTTTCGTGCGTGATTCCGTATATCTCAGACAGAAGGGAGATACTTGTTTTCTTGACCGATGGCATGAGAAGACCATCTATAAAAATGTGTATAAGGTGAAGGTGGATTCCTTCCTGAAAAGAGATTTCATCCCAGTGCCCTATCCAGTAGAGAAGGAGTTATCCAAGTGGGAGCTGTTTCAGTTGAAATACGCTATCTGGTCATTTGGAGCACTCTGTGTCTTGCTAGTCGTTTTAGGTTATAAACTATATAAAAAGATAAAGAATGGCAGACTTAATAATTACAATCAAGAGAAGTGACGTGTATGAGGAGGTAGCGAAGACTACTGCCTACATAGGCGCAAAGAATAAACTGGAGGATGGAAAGTCGGCATTTGACCAAGTATTTGTGACGGATGCAGACTTGGCGATGATTGAGCGATTCTATAATGAATCGGTTGATACATTGATGAATCTCCTGAAACAATTTGTTGAAGAGATTAATGATGAGGATGGAAACATCAACTGGAAGCTGACCTTATCAAGTAGATTTGATATAAAGATGGAACCTTCCATTATCCGTTCCGCTACATCATACCTCGTGAACAGCATCATCGGGAAATGGTGCGAGATTACTGCGCCTGACAAGGTGAAGGAGTATGCAGATAATGCTGCTGCATTATTGCTTGACATCAAGGATAAAACGTTTTATAAAAAGAAACCAATACGAACAAAAATATCATAGCATGGCAAGGAAAAATTTAACGATAACGTTATATATGAGTGAACTTATATATGACTTTCAAAATAAGGCATTCTTGACAGGACGTAGCAGAAGGGCTGCTGATATGGATGCTGAGGCTGCAAGTAACATTCAGGCAAGTGATGATGATGAAGACAAGAATCAGGCATTACGTAGCATTCAGAATGCGTATAGCCAACTGCTCGTAGAGTTGAGTGAGTCGGTTCAAACAGGTAATGTCACTACTGCGTCTAACGAGCTGATAAGTGATGATACCAATATTGTCATTAACCTCTCCATTCCATCCAATTATCCGCTTGCTTTGAAGGATGCGCTTACCAGTTCTATCCATGACTACATTATCAACAAGGCTTTAATGGATTGGTTTATCATTACCAATCCTAACGAGTCGAAGACTTATTCAGAATTGTCTGTTGTAGCCATCAAGAATCTGCATGAGACCTTTAACAGACGTGAGAGGCCAAGCAGAACGGCTCCTAACGAATAAGGAAGGAGGTGAGTATGAAAGAATGCAGAACATGTAATCTTGGTTACAAGGTAATGATAGAGCTTCAGAAGAAGGAACTGGTGTTTGACATCAAGAATACGGCTGCTGCCTATGCTGATTCAATCTCCAGTTCTGTAGAGGATTCACACCTGATTCATAACGTCTATGATGTGGGCGAGGATGGCAATCGGGATAAACTGGCAAGGATTCTTGACTCAGCGGTAGAAGACTGCAAGGAAATGCTTTTCCGATATACCAAGATGGAAATGCTTGGTGGTGGCTTTGATTCCAATGAGTGGGAAGAGTGTATAGGTTCCCCGACAAATGATGAGGATGCCTATTATTTAGCCATGAGAATGCCAAGTGGATTCTCGAAGACAAGTGTGCATACCATGACGGTATATATTCACGATTATATTGTGAACCAATGCCTATATGAGTGGCTGATGATTGTTTTTCCTGATGGTGCTGATAGGTTCTGGGCACTGGCTGAGGATAAGAAAAAGAAGATAAAGGATGCAAGTAATCGCTCGGCTGGAAGAGTAAGAATAGCATTGCATCCATTTTAGTATATTAGTCGTTTTAGGTTAACGAAAAGCAAGGGTAGCTATCCATCACGGACGGCTACCCTTTATTTTTTATATAGTAAAAAAAACATTTATCTAAGTTTATGTTCCACTAGATGTGGATTCCTGCTTGGTTGTTACTGAACCAGTAACAGCAGCATCAACATTTCCGCTTACTGATGCGCTGACAGAACCACTTACAACCGTCTTTATAGACTCGGGTAAAGTCTTGACGTTAACATCTGTAGCTGCCAGCTTCAAACCATTCTTCTGCTGGTCTGCATACTGGTTCTTATCCTGAGCGATAAAGTTATTCATAGCCGTAGCTATGTTGTAGAGCAGTTTATCGGTGTCGCTGCTGAGAGAATCGTAATCAACTGATGCGTACTTGTTGTTCTCAACGGTTGCTGATGTTGTCTCCTTCTCACGATAAAGAACTGCCTGATTGATGAACTCCTGAGCAAACAAGAATGACTTGCTTACAAGTTGCTTAATCTTGGTGTTGTCTATATTGAGCGGATTCGTATACCGCTGGAGCATAGACTGCAAGCAACTTGCGGCTACTTCTTCTCTAGGCTGTAGAGTAGCGATGGAGAAGATTTCTTCTATTGAGTCTTGTTGGTTTTCTTCACTGGTTGCTTCATCAACTTCTGATGCTGTAGCTACTGCATTTCTAGGGAATGGTCTAGCGCTTGATGTTCCATCGGAAGAGGTTTCTCTGACGAGTTTCGTTCCTGTTGTCTTTGTGATTGAAGAATCAACAATATAGACAATTCCTACTTTTGTTTTGTCCTGATTATAGAGATTTCCGTCTGTATCGAAATAGAACAACTGATGTAAGTTGTTGTTAAACATTACATATCCCATGTACATATTTGTAGCTATAGGAAAAATGTCGATATAGGTGGATAGAACAATCTCGCCATCTATTTCCGTTCCCAAGGATGCACCTTGTTCAACTTTCTTTTTATCGAAATCTGTTAATGTATATTCTGCCATAATTATCTGAGTTTATTCTGTAATCTTGGTTGGAACTCTGTAGATTGTGCGCTGATAGATTCATTTGGGGCAAGATTGCCCATAAGCGCAAGCCTGAAATATTTGTATGGCGAACCGACAAGGTTTCTGAGATACATATTTACAGAAGAACCAACGTAATACCAATTAGCTAAATCATTACTTCCAAACAGAACCGTTCCACATTTTCCTGCCTGAATGCTGCTGAAATATCCTCTTGTAATGCAATCGAACATGGTTTTGTAGGCATCCTGACCAAGCGTTAAAGGACGGCTACATAGGAAGAATGGAACATTCTCTGTTGGCTCCTTCACATACACATCGAGTATGTTTCCTGCTTTGTCTGTAGCGTATGACTCTGGATATATGTTTACTCGCTTGTTGAAGACATTGTGTATGGTTCCCCACATCTTGCTTTTCAAAGAGTAAACGTAAGCATAAGTATAGTTTGGGTTGAACACGATGATACGGCTATCGTAATAGTCGTAAATCATATCAGCTTCTTCGAGATACTTACGGAAACGGACATACTTCACATCTGACTCAGGAATATTACCTAGTGCAAGGAGTTTATTCGGATAGGTCTTATCCTTTGTCGAATGTGAATAAATGGAGAGAAAATCGAAAGGATAATCATCCAGTACATCTGTAAGACAAACAGACTCTCTTCCTTGCTGCATTATGATTCCTCGCTCTGTCGGGAACAGAACTGCATCATCAATCTGCAAAATGCCTTTAGGGTTGGAGCAAATTTCACGTAAAGCTGGTTGTCGTGACTGATATGTTCCTGTATCAGTCAACATGACTACCCATACACCTTCATCGGTGAATGCGTAGAGTGGAGCATCACCAAACTGACCTTCGCTGATTGGTCGGGTGTTGGCGGCTAATGCGCTGATGATAGAAGAACCTACCTGAACAGAATTTGCTGCTGGGAATACCAAAGGATTCTCGGCTTCGCTCACCTTTATGACGTTTGGATGCTGTGTGATATATTTTTGGCTCACGACATTACTTAAAGCAGCATCGTATTCTTCCTTGGTTATCTCTGTGAAGTCACCTGTATCTATTGGTGTGTTGTCCCAATAATATGAAGATGAAATGACCGTTTCACCTTGATTTCCAAAACTACCACCTCCATTACTTCCTGCTCTCGTTGTTCCACCTGATGAATCCTTTTTAAGGAGTTTATGGCGGTATATTTGCATGAAAGCAGGAAGACCAGCATCATCGTGATAGAGGTACATGTAATCAGACAACTCAGCTTTTTCTTCTTCTGTAGGCGCATCAACTCTTCCTCCAAAACCTTGATTATCCAAAGAACCAGAAGATTGTCTATCAACTGAGATAGGAGTTGTACGATTCTTACTGATATTGATATAGTAAGACATACCGAATGTATCGGAAGGCTTTAAACTTACCCTCTTGGAATAATACTTGTCATACTTCGGTAAGTGAAAATAGATAGTCATTGCCGTAGCAAGCGTGTTGGGATATGCCAAGATAGGGCAGATAGGATATTGCAGTTTCCCCTTGTGGTATATATCTCGTTTGATGCTATTTTCGCTGATGCTTACCTTGAAGACTGCATCGCAAATATAATCGGTGGTAGCGGTGCTACTAGCTGCAACATCTACATACTCATTTAGGCATAGTTGTGCATTTGAAATTTTTCTCTTGGAGAAAATATCTGTATCGAAAGCATTATAGATGGTCTTCTTTACGTTTCCTATATGCAATCGGTTGTTGTATGTTATAGAGCACTTGCCTCCAAAAGAGTCTCGCTTGAAGTCTGCCAAAGAAATACTTTCTTCTGTCTGTAAAACTCGTTTGAGTTGTACATCTGTACCTAGCTTTTCCTTGTTGATACTGGTACTAAGATAGAAGGATTTGTTTTCAAACGACTGGTAAACATCTTCCTCTGACAGATATTGGAAGGCATCACAATTAACTCCTGATGCCATATTGCTGTTCCAAAGAAAACATTTGTATCGTGAAATACCTCTTGTTCTTTTCTCTGTATCAATAAAAGATTCAGGCTGGGACAGGTAAACATCTACACCAAGAATGAGGTCTTCCAAACCTTCGGGTATATCCATGCTAACGTTGATGGTGTGGGTGTGAAGGCTTGTACTTGTTCCTACAGATTTCTTTTCCTGATACCAGATGAACTTATTGAATGATGTTTCAGGTGCAAGGATGAATGGATTTGATATATTGATGTGTGAGGTTCCATCATATAACTTGATAGCCAATACTCCAAAAACCGTATATTTGAAGTACTCCTTGCCTTTTTCGTTTAGTCGTTTGTTGATAAGTGAATCAAATGCGTTGAATATGATAGATGCGCCTTTGAGAGAAGTATCTACGTTATTATTAAAGTGTCTGTTCGTCTCAAAAGCATTATCCCAATCATCGCCAAGGTTGATTGATACATCACATTTCTCAGACTTAACATTGGTGATTGTTGCACTATAGCTAAGTGAAGAAAAGTCGAAACTGGTGTAGTTGCTACCTTTCCAATATGCGTACATTGTTTTCTCATCACCTATTAAACATAAGATATTGCCTACTGCTGTAACGGCATTAACGTGGAATCCGTTCAAGTCGATGGCGTTCTTGGTTCCGTCACCACCTTTCTCCATCCAGTACCAAGTATCATCTGATTTACGGATGATGTAGTGAGAGTGAATCGTTTCATCGTGTGTTACCTTATGCACCAGTTCAATGGTATCTCCTGCATCCAGCGTGATGTTCGGCTCAGCTACCACTGGCTGGTGGATAGGGTGGAGTGCCCCATCCTCGTTGATGAGGTTGAGGCAAGTTGCCAACTCACCGTCCTGACAATTATAGTCGGATGGTGAGTGTGTCAAGCCTTGAAATATTACATCTTGTCTTGTTGCCATGTGCTTAAATTTGAGTTTGGTCGCATGATTTCGTAATAAGGTTCTCCTTTTTGTGACTTGCGTGGGATGCAAGTAAGGCGAACCATTCTGTTGAGAGGAAGGTTGTACTCATCAAGGATGGCTGTGATGGAAGGGTAGTCGCTTCTGAAACCTACCTTCTTATACTTCTGATTGAATTGAAGCTGAGCGAAGGCGGTGTTGGCTTTTCGTAGGTCTTCCCAGTCCTCACGCATGCAGAATCCGTATGTACCTCTGTCAGATAGTCTGAATACGAAGATAGAGGTGTCTAAACGTTCCTTGCGCATGATGTGGTCATAGATGCCCTTGGAGAGCGTGACCGAGTTGGCTCTTCCGTCCAGTACCACAAAATCGTTGCGGTGTCGGAAACCATTGACTTTATCTATTAAATACTTGAATTTCATGTTGCAAATATACTATGAATTTATGAAATGCTTATTTTATCTGTTAATGATTCACGTCTTTTCCTGTTGATGGCTTGCATCTGTCTGACGGTTCTCTTGGCATTCTCGCTACGGAGACAACCACAAGAGCGTGTGAATCCTGAGAGCAGGGCTGAACTGAGGATTTTCTTTCCTCTGCCACAATCACACTTGCATATCCAATATACTCCGTTTCTTGCTCCCTTTTCGGCAGGGGCACGGCGGCAGACAACCAGTCTGCCAAACCTTTGCCCAGTGAGGTCTTTAATCTTTGCCATGTTACTTCTCTGCCAGTTTCTTTGCCTCTTCAACTGATACTGGCTTTCCGCTGAGAGGTATGCGGAAATCGAACTTGGAACGGAAACCATAATAGCCTACGAAATCGAAGCTCTGTTTCATACGCTCATCTGTGGTGATGTACTTCTTGTAAGCCTTCACCTCCTTCTCTGAGCGGTAGATGGTAGAGTTGACGAAATAGGAACTGGTTCCCTTGTTGGCGATTACTGCAATAAAGAACTGCTTGCCAAGGAACTTCTCCTTGATACGCTGGATAATTGAGATTTTCTTTGTATTCATATATTAAATTTGATTAATTATTAAGAAGAATGCAGATAGGCTGCACTCTTTTTACTATTCGATTCCGCAAGATACGATGCAATCTTCTTTGTTGATTCCTCGGAAGTGCTCGCATCGCTGGCAAGCAAGGCTACCAACGTATAGGGTTTCCTTGGTGTACTTGCCTTTAATGCCGAATGGGCAGGGAGTGGTGTACTCGAAGTGCCCACCGACATATTCGTTGAGATTATATTTGGGATATTTCATACTCGTTCTAATGGATATAAATTGAGTTTTTCGTACGCTCTTCTGAGCATTCCATAGGATGAAGAATTACTCCATCCGCATGATTTCGGCTCAGGGCAGAATCCTCTATATACGCATTGAGGAACACAAGCGGATGCAAGCAAAGGTTCTATACAAGCTAACTCGTCAAGTACCTTATACCATATCTCTCTTGTCTCCTTGGATGCCTTACTGCATAGTCTCAGTTTGGAGATATTGATAATCTCCTGAGCGTTGAGGGATAGCTGCAAGTTGACCAAATCATCCTGACGCATATCGTGGCGAGATACCTTGGAGCCAGTAATATCTAGTCGTGATGTGGAGACGAATGGCTGAGCATGAACATGGCGAACAAAATGATTGCTCACCCAGTATGGTATGCCATACATTTTAATATCGAACTCCAATTCTCTGAGCGGTGAATGCTCGCTGAGAATCATCTGTTTCTTGAACTCATCGCTAGGCTCATGTCCCAGCGGTTCCTTACCTTGTGTGAACCGAGCAGCATCCACAACACGCTGCCAGTCTGTTACTCTTGTAATTTCTATTTTCATAACTATAATTGCTCTAACTTATTAAATATCTTGGCAAAGCGGTGCATATAATCGAAGTTTGGATTCTCATCATGCTTGCACACCATTCTGTTATACAGCCAACGTAGATGCTCTGCATCCTCGTGGAACTCTTTAATATCTTGTTCGTCTAAGACCATTTGTTTCTTCATACGCTACTCCTATTTATTTCTTATTCTAACACTAAGTTCCCAAAACAAAAAGTTTATACTAATTTCATAGAAGTAGGTTCGGGGAGTCCATACGATTAAAGTCGGTATGAGAAAAAAGCTCCAATCGTATTTTCTTATAAGATATTTGAAACTAAAACTTATCTTCTTCATACGCTACTCCTCCTTATCAAATTTTGATATTAATACAATGATTCTCTTATGTCTTGATATAAATATCCCGAATGGAACATCAAGACGAGAGTTTTGTCCACTAATAAATTTGCAATCCAATCTTTTCAATCTGTCATTCCATACTACCTCAATAGCACTTCTAGTTTCGAGGCTGGAAATGATGTCACCGATATAAATTTCTGTTCCATTCATATCCTTCTCGCCTGTAAACTGGCAGACAGTAGAAGGGTCAACTCTAGGTCATAGAATGTGCCCACTTTCACCTTTCCCCATATAGATATGAGTACCATCAGTCTTATGCAATAAGTCTCCATAGACCCATTCGCCATTATAAATACTCTTTGCCTTGAACTTGATTTTTTCCATTTCCATAAGCTATAATTTTTCTTTTTCAATTTCAACACGCATCAGGAAATTGTCAGCAAAGTTTTCAAAATCAAACTTGCCATCTATTGTTCCATGAAAGCGATACTTAGTGAAGCACTTCTTGCACTCACAGACCATCATGTAGCCGTAAGGAGTATCACACCATCCGATAATATTTCTAGCGTGGCAACTATAGCTTTTATTATCACACTCCTCATTAGGACAATTAAGTCCCTCACTATACTCTATAGACTCCCAATTACTAATCTTCATCGGGAGCATTTCTTCCATTAAGCTTTTGTCTTCCATAACTATTCCTCCACTATTATTTTCTTAATCTCATTGTATAATTCCATAAGTTGTTTCTTGTCAACCCACACATCTTTATTGGTGTCAATAAAGAAACCGTATATAGAATACAATTCACCCTTGTCGTGTTTGTGTATTTGAATCATACTCAATCCTCCAATTTTATATTATGTTCATCTGCGAAATAATCTTCTGCCTCTTCGCAAAACTGACCTTCGCAAAGTGATTCTGGGAGTGCTCTGCTAGTATAATACTCTCGGCAGCATAACTCACAGATTTCTTTTTCATAATTATTTCTTAACTCTTCTCTAGTCATTACTCGTTCTCCTTTCTAACCAAATAGTCATACATAGGCTTGCGGTTTCTACGATATTTATTACATACCTTTTCAGCCTCTTCCTCTGTATCACAAGTTGCAACAACTCCATCGGGATATGTATCCCAATATCTAACTACCTTAAATTTTGTCATACTTCTAACTCTTTTAAAATCTTTTTTACCAAGTGATAATTATCGCCATCCCAACCATTATCAAATTCTTTGCCATCAGAAGAAAGATGATGTTCATTAACGTAATCAAAGATAGCGTTATGAAAGAAGTCATCATCTGTCCCATAATCATCTTCATTATAGAAGCCTTTGTAACCTAGGAGTTTTTCACATTCCTTGTGCATACAGATTGCAGACCTATATTCTGTATTAAACTGCCTGACATATTTGGTTCCTGCTTCTATCGTACAACCACACATATAACATTTGTGTGGCTTACGTGCCTTACGCTCTGAATCTATCCAATCCATAATCATTTATCTTTTGGGTCAACGAATGGTAGCCAGTACTCTACGTCAGGGATATTCCATCCGTTGTAGTCTTTGGCTATCTTTTTGTTTACTATATGTCCAAAACTAATTCTTCCGATTGTAGTAAGGACAATAACTTCTTTATCTACTGGCGGTAGCTCATCCTTGACAGAAACCCATATAGGTGAAACTAGCTTTGGTTTACGATTTTGTAGAGTAGCAATATATTCAAAGGTAGGAAAAAATACAGGATATTTCTGCCAATTGTCTTCTTCTATTGCCTTGTTAATTGCTTCTTCTTTTGAGTTTGCTTCAACCATAACAAACTTAGGGTTAGACGATTTGAAAAAATCAACTCTATATATTGCCATTGCTTAGTCCTCCCCTGACTTTAATTCTTCACATCTACAAGTTGCTTCACCATAACCTATATTGGCAGGATAGAATCTGTAGTAAAAGCAGAATCCACCAAATAAATCGGCAAATGGGCATCTAGGGCAATCACCTTGTATTACATCATAGTTTGAATCCATATTAGTCCTCCAACTCTTTAAGTGCTCTTAATAATAAAATTTCAGCCCAAGAAACAGCAGATGCTACGTCTGCTGGAGAAGTTCCAATTAGTGCTGTTTTTGCAGTATATTTTAGAGCTTCTTTTATGTTTCCTATAGCATTTTCTTTGCTCATTTCTTATCCTCCACAATAAAATGTTTTTTAATATGTTTCTCTGCTTTTAACCTAGACTTGAACTTATGTTCTTTAACCATCCAGTAAATATGATGGTAGTAATCTATATATTTAATAATATAAGCTTTTCTGCTTACCTTTATTATCTTATACTCGTTACAATAGGTTCGATATTCAAATCTAATCATATTCTTTTCTTTTTACCCTCTCCCTGCTGCCAAGGAGAGGGGTGATTGGTATTAAAGTTCATCAAACTCTTTCTGCCGCTTCTTCTTAGTTTCTAAAAGAAGTTTCTTGAATTTATCTTTGAACTCTTCATCACACTCTGATAATCTCCAAATACTGTCCCCAAGTTTGCTACAGCGTGATTTTGAAGACATATTTAATAGTTCATCTATTTTAGGAAGCAAACCCTTTGCTAAGAAGTTTGCTCTTTCTAATTTATCTATATCCATATTTTTACTTTTTATAGTTGCTATTCTCCTTATACCCACCACTTACAAGCCATTGACCAAATTGTTCAAGACTTTCTATGTTATTTATAAGATTCCACTTGCCGCCTATATCATCAGTTGTATAAGCTATAAAAGTCTTATGCGTGAGCACATTCCAACAGATTTCCAATCTGCGTAAAATGGTTTTTCTAAAATTATATCTTGCTGCCATACGCTTTACTTTTTGAGATTATTATATTTGTTCTTATCTTCATCATAAGGACATTTGAACATCAAAGGACAAATTCCACAAGGTGTAATCTGTCTTTCCTTACAATTGCTTCTTGAATCATAACTCATACGTTTTGTAAACTTTACGTTCTTTAATTTCTTGAAAATTATATTCTTTTCATCTGAGCGTCTTCCTCTATTGCAATATCCATAAATATGCTTACTGTTTTCACAATAAAAACCATTAAAGATACAGCCTTTGCAACGATGATTCATCATATTATAATCTGTAACCTCTTGAACTTCTAACAAAAGGTAGCCATCTTTACCTTTTGAAATAATGAATCTATCGCCAACTTTAAACTCTTTCATTGCCACCTCCTTCCTTTGGGAATAAATCATCTATATATAGCCAAGAGGAAGGCGTACCTTCAATATTCATAAAGTTTTCCCAAGTCTCTTGTGTGAACCCTTCTCTTGTATGTGCTAACTCAAAGTATGCATCATAATCATCTTCTGAATCAGCACTATAATCTTCAAAGAATTGCAGTATGTCCTTATTCTTTCTTGTTGGTACTTCATCGTATGAATGCCACAAGTTCTTCAAGAACTCTTCTTGCATCCACTTAGCACCTTCTTTGAATCCACAAGCCAAATCATTCATAGCAATAATGCCTAAAATCTTCTTGTCGGCAATAAATGCTTTCTTGGCTTCTTCTATTCTCTTATTGTCTAGCATACGCTCTAATTTCTCATTATATGACACTTAACAACCTTGTTTACTAGATGAGGTTGCGAATTATTGAATTTCTCTATGAACTGACGTTCCATCTGCTCTGGGAAGATGGGCTTTGTGGGCTTTGGGATGGTGATGGTAGCTTGGATTTTGCTACCATCACTCAACGTCATTAAGCATCTTCTTGAAATTTCTTCTATTCCAAACATATTGCTGTCCTCCTAATATAAGCATCCGTGAAGGTACGGACGAGATTCGTTATACTGCATTTTCAACTTGATGTGCTCAACTAGGTCTATGCCTTCTATATGGGCTAGGGCGAAGACCTGAACCAGAATATCCTGCAAGCGCAAGGTGTTCATCCATGCTGGCGAGCAGGAGAAAGGGAAGTAGGTCATGCGAGTGATGATGAGGTACATGGCATCAGGAAGGGAGTAGGTTCCGTGCTCGAACTCTACCTTGTGATACTCCTCTGTCTTTTTGAGTTCAATATCATTCATCAGGCAGATTATCTTCTGAGAGTTATAGAATCCCAAAAGCGACATGATGCGGATGGCGATGTCTGCAAACTCAGATTGTACGGTTCCTTCCAAGGATTCCTCGTAGGCTTGCTCCTCAGATACACCCAGCCACTTGTTGTAGTCTTCAATGCTTCCGTTGCGGCTGTGGCGTTGGGCTTGGATGGTCTCGCTCATTTCTGTGATGATGAGCATTAACTCTTGGTTGATGTCCAAATCAGGCTTTAACAAGCCTTTGATTTTGGCATTATCGTATGCCTTGGTCATAAACTGCTTTAGCAGTTGTTGTGTTAATGGGGTTGTTTCCATATTGTTTTTGAATTTATTGTTTTCTGATAGTGAATGCCATATCGTTGAGGGTTCTGCACCATTTTACCTTGCCTTCTGCGCATAACTCGTTGATGGCTTGATACGGCTGATGGCATCCTCGGTTGATGATTTCGGCTGTGAGGACGTGGGGTGGCACGATGTGGGCAGCTTCACGCTCTGCTTGAATCTCAGCGATGATGGCTAGGATTTTTTCTTTCTCTGTCTTCATGATGTGAAGGTAAGAATGAAACTTGGGTGACTAAAGACTGATACATGAGCATTTCCTTGTTGCCGCTTATGTCTATGCTGTACCATTTGCCATCAATCATGGTTCCGATGATAGGTTTCTCTTTGTACCACATGATAAGGGTCTTGCCTTCAAAGAGAAGGCGGTGGGCTTTGCTTACTCGCTTGCCTACCTTGATATATCCGAATATGTTCATGTTAGAAGAGGGATAACTGACCAGTCTTGTCATGGTAGTGATTCCCTGAAGGGAATATCAGTTCCTCGAACATGGCGGTCAGGCAGTTGGTTACTATTGAGTTTCCTGCCAGTGCATAGAGTTTGCTCTTGCAGATGATGAGTTGACCAGTCTTCTCCTTGCTCAGGAGTTTGTCTATGTCAGCTTCGTGGACTCCCATCAGTCGGAAACAATCTCTTGGAGTGTACTTCCTGATTTGGATGGAGTATTTCTTTCCGTTTGGTGCGGTATGGATGATTTCTTTACTCATGATTGTTACGAATGTCATGTTTGACGTATCAATGGTTGTCTTGATGGTAGGGGAGATACCTTGCATTACAGACTGGTTGTAGATGTCAAGAACCTGACCACCTACATCAGGTTTCACCTTCCATGAAAGGAGCAGGGATTTCATTCTCTTTCCTCCTGTTATCATATCTCCTTTACGATTAAGAATAGTGGAATGCAGTTACCTCCGTGACCCATTGCTGAATTGAGAGTAGGGGAGATTCCCTTGGTGGAGTAGACTCTGGTCTGCTGCTCTATTCTGCCTTTTGTCTGGAGGTTTGCTAGCTTTATAATTTTGTCGTACATTATAATTTCTTGATGATTAAGACTTCACCCTTTGGATAATGACCAGTATCTAGCATATTCATTACGCTAGTCATAGAAAAACTAGAGGTGACAGCAACAGAGCAGCCATCAGCAGTTTTCGGTATTGAAATCTTCGGGGTAGAGTTTTTCGATTGATTCATTGATGTCTGCTTTACAGAGATACTTTTCTAGAAGTGTCTGAGACATGAAATATTCAGGAGATACATCATCTTCCAAGATGTCCTCAACCGTAGTCTCTAACTTGATAGGCGAAGGGAAGTGATACTCTGGGTTCGGCTCGTCTTCTGTGCGTAGGATGGATATTACGAAGATACGCTCACGATTCTGAGGGATTCCGTAATCTTTTGCATTCAATACTTTGTAGAAAGAAGTGTAGCCGTATGAGTCAAGGTCTCGGATATACTGGAAGAAGTACTTCCTCATTGACTTTGAGAGAAGACCTTTCACGTTTTCTAGCATCACATATTTAGGATGCTTGGCTTCCAACATTCTCCTTTCTTGGAAAATAAGAGAAGAACGTGTGCCGCTACCTTCCTCCGCTCCCTTGCGAAGTCCTGCGTTTGAGAAGTCTTGGCAAGGTGAAGACCAACTAATGAAATCGAAGTCAGGAACCTCATTCCAATCAAGAAGGGCGATGTTGCCGTAGTTTGGGATTTCCCTGCCATGAAGAAGTCTGTAGGCTTGGATGGCAGAAGGTTCTATTTCGTAAAAGCCAACAACCTCGAAGTCGAACTCAGGATGTTTTTCTTTGAGGTATTTGAAGGCTAGGCTCTGACTTCCATACCCAGCGAATGCTTCAAAGACTCTGAGGGGATGCTGCTTGTTGTACTTGCTAATTTGTATCATTGCGGTAAACGGTTTCGTAGATGTTATGGATTCCACTGAATGCCCAAGCGTTCCATTGTTCCGTTGTCACGATATATCTCCAATGGGATTCTACATGAACTTTGTGGGTTATTCTTTAGAACTTCAATCATTCCGTAGATTCGCTGACGTAGTGCATGGTTCTTGTCTTCTTCTGTTATCTGCTGCTCTACCTTTGTCTTGGCGATGAGTTGACTGATTTCAGAAGGGTTCTCATTGACGGCTGCTGGCGGTGGTGTCGCTCCGATGAGTTCGTCTTCCCAACCTCGCTGATTGAGGAAAGTTTGGAAGTTCTTTCTGTACTGCTTGTCGGGTTTGGAGATTACATAGAGAGGAATATACTCTATAGCTGCCTTGCGGTCTTTCTGGCTCATAGAGTTCCACTTCTTTTCCAGTTTAGCCTTGCAGCCAACCTTCTTTTCGTATAGGTTCCATGCTCGCTCAAAGGTGTATTCGTCTTTGACTTCCTTTGGCGGTGGAGTTACCTTATAGCCATTCTCTTCTAGAAGCTGGATGGCTTCGTTTAGTTTGGCTACGAAATCCTTTCCGTTCATGATAATTACATCATTCATAGTTCACCATTTAAATAATTTTTGATTGCTTGGATAAATTCATCTATAGAGCGGACAATGATGTACTTGCCACCATGTCGTTCTACTTCATACTGGAATACCTTCTGTTCGGGTTCCTGCCTACCTTTGGGAGTCTTGTTTTCGATGCAGAGGAAACCGTACTGAGAGGTGCGCTTCAGGAGCAGCATATCAGATGCTCCTGCCTTCATGCCTTCTTCTTTAAGCCATGCGGCTTGTCTGGAGGTTCGCTTGCCACCATTAGGAACGGCAAAGAAGACTCCTTCAAGGTCAGGATATACCCCACGGATATACCTGACCTCTGCGGCTTGCAAGTTGTGCTCATCATAGGATGAACGCTTGCGTATCTTCTTGCCTTCCTGCTGTAGCTTTGCCTTGATTTCAGCGTAGCTTGCCATTACCAATCAGTTGAGAAAAGGTCGTTCAAAGATTCCTTACCCATCAAATGGATGGCTTCATTAGCAAGGATTGCATCCTTGAAGTAAACACTTCCATCGTTTGTTGAACAATTGTATTGTGAACAATAGCTATTATTATCTTTAACGATGCTCCAGTTAAGATTTTCGTCATCGAATTTCGGTTTCCAGTCACCATTGAGATACTTGGCGATATTCTGCAACTTGATGAAAGCAGCTACATGTTTTGCCTGAGCGATGCTAGTGCAGTTGTTTAAGTCGTAACAGTTATATTCATCTGAATATAGATAGTTGATTTTCTTATTACCAAGCCAGTATGTTCTCTTGTTCAAGAACAACTCCTTGCAAATATCATCGTAAGTGATAGGCTTGTCTTCCGCTGCATCAGGAGTAGGTTTCTCGTCTCCTTCAATCTTCTTGCGAATCATCGGCTTGCCATCCTCGCTGATGAAGACTTGAAGGTTGTCAGGAATAGGAAGTTCTACGGCAGTACCATCCGTCGGGATAGTGCATTTGGTGAGACTCGCCTTTCCGTTATTGATGTTGGTAACGTCCTGATTGCTGATGCCTTCTGCGTGAATATCAGGAGTCTCTTCCTCGGCATTCTCTGCCATCTTCTTGGCAATCATATCTACTCCTTTGCCAATGAGTGCTCCGAAAAGCATCTGTGCGAATGCTGGTAACTCTAGGTTGTTGTTGCGCTGACGGTTACGTCTGTTGTTGCGCTTGTCGTTTCTACGTGTCATATTAATTATAATTTTGTAAAATGTTATTAAACTCGTCTTCTGATACACCATTAGCCAATAGAATGGTAAGGATGGTATCAAGACATCTACTATATACTTCATTGAAGGCTGGCTCATCCATCTTGGCGAAGGAGATAGACTTGGCTCTTTCTAGGAACTTCTGTCCGTTGAGGTCGTAGAGCGGTTCGCTGAATCCTGATGTTATCAGAAGCTGCTCACGGAATGTGTCTATTGAGCGGAGGTTGATGCGCTGCTGCTCTGTGAGACTATCCCATGCTGCTCGGATAAGGGCGAAGAACTTACGATGGAACTTTACGTTGCGTGGTCGGACGATATTCGCCTTGACGATGGAACCAACCTTTATCTTTTTCATTTCCTCGTAATCATCATCCGTGTAGGGGCGAAGACCAGTGGAGGTTCTTACTAGATGGATTTCCATACCTTATATTATTGGTTTGGGGCAGGGAATGGAAGCTGCTGCTGACCACCTGCATACTGAGCGTTCTGCTGAATATGTTGACCGCTTGCGTTAACCTGAGGGGGAAAATTCTGCATCTGCTGCTGGATAGGTGCTGGCTGCGGTGGATAGTTGGCTGCTTGCTGCTGAGGAACCTGACCTATCTGACTCTGCATCATCTGTCCCTGCTGCTGGGCATTTGGTCGTTCTACCTTCCAGCAGTCCAACTGATTGAACCATCGTCCGTCTCTAGACTGATGTGCCTTCAATCCGATGTTTGCGGTGATGATTTCACCTACCTGAATGCCGAACTGCTGAATCTTGTCTGAACCGTAAACTTGGATAACGGCTCTTGAAGGGTACTGCTGATTCAGTTCCTCAATAACATACTCTTGGGAACTCCATGGGGTTCCGTTTTGGGAAGTTCCCATTTGAACTTGCCCTGCTGCAATAATTTTGCCTGTAAACTTTACATTCATATTGTTACTTAATTAAGTTTGATTCTTATTGACGGCTTTGTGGTCGTTTCCTTTAGATAGTGCTCATAGTGGTCAGGCTCCGTGTCCTTGAATAGCTTCGTGTCGAAGGTCTTCTTGGTGGTAGCTGCCACATAAGAGTAAGAACCGATGTTGGTCTTGATGGATTTTTGCTTGTTGGCTTCCATCATCTTCATCATCTGCTCCTTCAAATCATCCTGCTTAATCTTCAGGGCATCCATACGAGCGGTTATCAATCTGTACTCCTGCTCCAGTGCCGAGAACTGCTCAGGAACCTCTACCTTATATTGATATTCTATATCATCAGCGAGATAAGCGTTGATTAAATCGTCAATCTGCCAATCTGCTACCCTTGGTAGCGGTTGGAACTTGCTCTGTCCGTTCTTGAACCACATGCAGACTATCTCCTTCACCTTTAGGTCGGGATTCTGCTCCTCGAACCATTTTGCATAGATGGATAGCTGGAGCGATACGTTGTCGTAGTGAAGGGTGGCGGTGGTCTTGTAATCTACCAGATAGATGTTTCCTTCCTTGTCAGCAAAGATTCCATCAATGGCAGATGCGAAGTTCTCGCCATCTGTAACAAGATACTCGGATGCCACATAGTGTAAATCGTATGCGACTAACATACTATGGAAGGCAAGAAGCTCTTCCGTAGGGTTCGGGTATTGTTTGAGGTCTGCATCAAAAATGGAACAGAATGTTTCAAACGTGTTGTGGATAAGTCCTCCTCGCTCTGCTGCCTTCATCAATACAGACTCAGGGATATTCTTGTAGGTGTCGGGGAAGGCTTTCTTGATGAGCGTTCCAGTGACTCCTTTCAGTTCCTTCTTGCCGATGAAGTACTGGTGAGATTCCTCAATGAATGTTACTCTTGGCACATTCAAGGTGATTTTCTTTGTTTCTTCTGTCATATTATTGTAATCCTAATTCTTTCTTCTTAGCTGATACTGCTTGCATGAACTGAGAGCTGGCGGTGAGCGGCTTGTATGTCTGAACAACCCATACCAGATTATCCTTGTTGACACATCTGCTAAGGTATGCCAATCCTTCGTTCAAGTCATTGGTGTGATACTGGGGTGTTGCTGGCTGCTGTACGGCTTGTGCTGCCTGAGCAGTTGGATGCTGAGTCTGTGTCTGCTGCTGCGCTGCCTGATGTTGCACATCGTTGGTTGCATCTGAATCTGCATTATCATCAATGGCAAAGAGACCGTTGAGGGCATACTTTCGAGCGTAAGAGGAGGATGCTCCAGTAATCTGACTGCCATCCATACCTTTCTTGGATTCCTCTTCTCTAGCCCAACCAGTGGTTGTTTCACACTCGCCCTTCTCGTTCTTGATGGTAGCAGTTGCCTTCACGTAGATGCGGTTGCCTATCAAAACTACATCATCGGTGATGGTGAGCGTACATTTCTGCTTGGCGAGTAAAGGCTTGACAGCTTCTAAGATGTCCTCAGCCTTGCGGTACTTGTAGCCACCAAATTTGTTGAATTGACTCTTCGGGGCTTTCAGTTCCGACTGAATTGCGATAAGTTCTTTCATATCTTATATGTATTTAAGTTGTTATTGATACTTCCATTCATAGTGGCTGCATCTGTAGCCGCCATCTGGGTTCTTATTCGGATTGTCACACATGGTCAAGAAGAGACAATCGTGACAACTATTTGCTTTATATCTCATATTGTATGGTTTGAAATGTTCAAATTAAAAAACCCACGATTCTCACGAATGGTGGGGGCGAGTGTTCGTTATTTTAATATAACCTGAGCGGTCGCTACCGCATCGCAAATGTAATCTGTATGGTGAATTTTAATATGTCAATATAGAGATTTCTATCAAAAAAGGAGGGGCAGTAAAATGAATATGTTAAAACTGCCACCTCCGTGGAGCGACATCTATACAATCTTGACGGATGGTGAATCGCTCCTTGGCTCCCTTCTGCATTTATGGAGGCTTAGGACTCCCAGCACTAGTAATCGCACATATTGTGATATATCTAAATTTTTACGAACCATTAACCTATTTACTAAACTGGAACAAAATAAAGTATTCGTGCTGGCTGCATTAGAACCGATTTGTAGTTGTGCGCTTCTACCTTTCTGCTACCTTATCTTTAAGGGTCACGGCATGAGGTCTGCATCTTCACAAGTGAACTCCAAGCGTTCCAAATTCCACCCTGTGGGTGTATGTATTAGCTTGCCACTTCCACGTCTAAGCATCATCTGTGGTTAATGATGCTCCTTTTGGGTACGTGTACCTCTCTAGGAAGGTTTATCCTATCCGATATAAAGCCTTGGAATCGGGCTATATGGGGCGCAAGGTGGGACTCGAACCCACGACCTCGAAGGGGATGAACCTTCATACTCTACCATCTGAGTTACTTGCGCTGGCTAACCAATAATCTAACTAACTTAAAAACATAAGTAAAAAATGACTATATTTATCACTTGTGGAGACTGGGAGTAGCAAACTCCAAAAAACCTCTGCTATTTACCGAATGAAAATTCGATGGCTGAAACATTACAAGACTTAACAAATTAATAATTTAATACTAAATTCAACTTGTGAGGTTCAATCTCCATATATCTTACTTGCCTACCTCCTTGAAGTAGGAGCGGATTTCCTTGATTACGAGGACAAACATGGCAATAGATGCCACGAACATAATATCTGCGAACATAAGTTTATCTGTTTAATGGGTTACACAATAGGCTGCTGCCTCTGATTCTATCTCTGCCATGCTCTTGCTGCGGTTCTGCATCATCCAGTCTTCCAACTCGCTCTTCTTGAAGTAGAGCAGATTGATATTTGGCTTGTAGCATGGGAGTATGTGCTTTCTGACGTTCTCCCTCACTCCTCGAACCGTCATGCCTAGTATGATTGCAGCTTCCTTGATGTTGAGTACATTCTTTGCAGCTATCAGCGAATACTGCTCGATGCGGTTTAGCTGCTCCTTAATCTCTGGGTCTATCATATCAGTCGAATTTGATGGTTTGTTGACTGGCACTAGCTGCCTTGGCTGGCTCTGTTCCACCAGTGCCCTTATCGCTGGGAGTGTTCTCCTGCTCTATTAAGGGGAGAATGCCCTTCGCTTTGAGTGATTCATATAGGAAGATTCTTCCTTTCGTTGTCCACTCGGTGTTGTACTTCACATCGTGCCGACCATCACTTCTTAGTATATCTACCGCTCTGCTGTGAACGTAACCACCAGTTAGGAACTTTCCGTACAATATCCACTGACCTCGAACCTTATGCTGAATCTTCATTGATTCCAGTTCCTTATTCAGCTTCATGGCACTCATTCCGTAGTCTTGTGCTATCTGGGTGACGGTCATGGTGGCATTACTCTGCAAGATTTTATCGTAGTAGCTGACCTTCGGCAGCATTTCGGTAATCTTGTTGCCCAGTTCCATGTTCTCCTTGCTGATAGTGAGGATGGTTGCTTGCTGCTGCTTGTTCTCCAAAGCTAGCTGCTGTTTCTCCTCCTCAGACTTGACAAGAGATTTGAGGGCTTCGAGATAGTTCTGAGGGACGGATGGCTTAGTTTGCTCAATCTGTCTCTTCATAGCGTTGAAGGCTTCTATGTATTTCAGTTTGAACTCCATCGCCTTCTTGCCATTAAATCCCATCGCCAGCAGAGTGAAACCGTCTTGGTTCATGATGAACATTGGGTAACTCTGTTTGTTCTGCTCATTGATGTAG
>NFYZ01000899.1_pt1 | contig 37612 bp, 48 predicted proteins | sample 1092561 | NCBI WGS metagenome assembly NFYZ01 (sample SAMN03609887, study PRJNA323583) | gut metagenome | isolation source: feces | host: Rattus norvegicus | place: Malaysia | collected 2013 | reverse complement strand
GCAGGTAAACGAAAAGTCAGATTGAGGTAAAATCTTACTAAAGTCTTTTACCTTCTTACTAAATCCTTTTACCGAGGGTTATAGTTCTTGGTACGAAGGGTTATAGTTCTTGGTACGAAGGGTTATAGTTCTTGGTACGAAGGGTTATAGTTCTTGGTACGAAGGGTTATAGTTCTTGGTACGAAGGGTTATAGTTCTTGGTACGAAGGGTTATAGTTCTTGGTACGAAGGGTTATAGTTCTTGGTACAAAGGGTTATAGTTCTTGGTACGAAGGGTTATAGTTCTTGGTACGAAGGGTTATAGTTCTTGGTACGAAAAGACCAGAACGGGAGGGTTATAGTTCTTGGTACAAAGGGTTATAGTTCTTGGTACGAAGGGTTATAGTTCTTGGTACGAAAAGACCAGAACGGGAGGGTTATAGTTCTTGGTACAAAGGGTTATAGTTCTTGGTACGAAGGGTTATAGTTCTTGGAACATTGAAAATCTCGAAAGTATAGTGTTTATCGGGGTTTCCGGCAATTAGGGGACCCCTATACTGATACTTATACTATTTATTATATTCGTATATATAAAAATGAAAATATATATAAGTAATAGTTATGGCTGAAAAAGTAATCGAAAAAGTGTTTGACTCTACTCAGGTGTCGTTTAATGACCTGGAGAGACAGCCTACCGCCGAAGAGCTTTGCAGTTTGCGGTGGATAAAGACTCCATGCTCCTATGCTTCGCTGGGCAGCACATTCACCCTTTTGCAGCAGGATATTATGCTACAGGTGAGCGCCCGACTCCAACGGTGCATTAATCAATATTACGACCAGATGAGATACAAGGAAAAGATTTATCCTAAGTCACCTTTCCTTTCAGAAGAGCAGAAGGACGAGGTACTGCATATTCAGCTCGATATGTCCGACCTGGTGTCATCCCGTTCAAATTACAAGGAAATGTTTCAGGAGTATGCCGATGGCAAGGTTCCTGTAGCCGAACAGCTCAGTGCTCTGAAGATGTATGTGAAGAAGAACAATGTGGTAGATCTCTATCCGGTGTTTGATAAGATTTCTCTTCCTAAAAAAATATGGAAGATGCAGGACGGAACCGAGAAATGGGCATATTCAGGTGTCGTTGACTTACAGATCAATCATTTTATCGCTGATTATGCTTTTGACTTGAGTAAGGGATATATACCGCACATGGCTCGTGTAGCAAAGACAAGTAAGCGAAGGGTTACACCGAGAGTTTACCTTTGGCTGATGGAGAATAAGGACCGCCCTAAGAAAAAGAAGGGCTTGGATAACCCTTTATCGGTTACTCTTGAAGAATTGAAGGATTTTCTTGGTTGCTATGAAATCAATCCAGAAACGAACGAAAAGGTATATCAATATCCGAGATATTCCCGATTCAAGAAAGATGTTCTTGATAAGGCAAAAGCAGACTTGATAGAGCAGGCAAAGCGGAATGAGATAGACATCACCTTCGATTACACAGAACATTATCTGAATGGCAGAAAGCGAGGCAATCCCGATTATATCACCTTTGAGGTGTTCTATACGCCGCTCGGCAAACTCCATAAAGCAGGAAAGTATTCTGAGGGTGAACTATTCGATGCGAAGGCATTCGATGTAGCGGAGAACGTGCAGCCTGCTTCTTCCAAGATAGAAACGAAGGTAGGCGAGGGCAGCGACAAGTGGAAGGCATTCTGCAAGCTCGTTATAGGCGATGCTGAGAAATCACTGATTTCCCGCATTTCCTTCGTCGGTATGAAGAACGGAAGGTTCTGTGTGGAGTGCAGCGATGATGACTTTGATATGATCCGAAAGTTGGGTATTGAAGACAAGGCAAAGGAGTTCTTCGATTGCAAGGGTTCCTTCGCTCCGGTGTTCTACCGCGGATAGCGGCAAGGTCGCCCTGGAAGAGTAAAAGCTTTTTTGAACTTGAAAGCTTTTGCCCTTTCAGGGCGACTTTGTTATGTCTATTCTAACCCCAGGGTGTTGCCCTGGGCTAGGAGCTTCTGCCCTTTCAGGGCGTATAGGATGCAGCTTACGACACTTCCCCTTTTTATTTTTGTCCCACCCGTTTCCCCTTCTTTTCGTACCTTTGCATCAGAAACATTAAATAAATGAAGACGTATGAAAAGGAAAGAGATTATTCATCTACTCTTGATTGCAGTAGCGATGATGATGTTTACGGCCTGTGCTTCCTCACGACGGGTGGTTAGCGATAACCACCAGGAGACGAAGGATAGCGTGAAGACCGAGCTGCAGGATAGCGTGCATAAGCAGATAGCGGCAAGTGATAGCGCAGCCAGGAAGCTCATCGAGGATAAGCAGACCACTGTCACCTCCTCGGAATCGGGCGAATATGAAGAAACCATCCAGGAACATATCACCGAGGCTACCGATTCTTCCGGAAACAAGCAGAAGACGACCAATCGCACCACTCACCGCAGGGGAAGCTACAACAACCAGTCATCCTATGATGAGCGTTTGCAGCTTCAGCAGCAGGAAATCAATCAGATGCAGAAAATCATCGACAGCCTATCCGTCCGCACCCGCAGCAACGTGAGTACTCACTGGGAAGCCACCGACAGCCTATCCGACACCAAGGATAAGAACACCAGGGAGACGAGAAAGGCAACCTGGCAGGAAACGGCAAGAAAGAACTCCTTTGCCCTGTTCCTGATATTAGTAGTGGTGCTGTTACTGACAACTCTCAAAAAGCATGATGACCATGGGCAAGGGAAGGAAGAACAGAAATGATTACGACCTCGTAGATAACGAGGAGCAGGCAGAAGTAACGCTGCATGATTTTGTCATTCCGGCAAAGATAGAAGCCTTCTGCAATCAGTATGAACCGCAGGATCATTGGACGGAAGGTTGCGATACCTACACCGATTACCAACTGCGAAGTTACTTCAAAGCAGTAGTCTGTCCGTTTGGCGACCCGTTGAGCCTATATCTCCTGGAGTTAGGTTATCGTGGCTTCAAAATGCGGAACGATGAAAGCGGGGAGCCAGTCATCTATTGCAAGGCGAAGATTTAAAAAGCCTTATGGCTGCGGATTTCAAATCCGCAAGGAAATATGTCGAGCCTTTTTAGACGGCGGATTTCAAATCCGCCGGAACGCCTAGCGGGCTCCCCCCACCTAGCAGAAAACACAATATTTCGCCGAAAATATACGCAATATTTCTCGAAAATTATACAATAAATTTCTAATTATTTAAAATACAAGGATTTATGGGTAAAGATAACAGACCTCACAACTATCTGAAGATAGCAGAGGTGAGTGAAACAGGCAAGAAGCTGAAAGCATTTCTTGCTGAGTGCAGTGAAGCAAGCGAGAAGGCAAGAGCCTGGGCAGAGAAGCAGGGAGCCAATACCTACTACGAATCACCCGAAGGCTTTGCCGGAGGTGTGGCAATGGTAGAGTTCAAGAACACCATCAGTAAGGAAGGATGGACCAACATCCAGGAGCCTACCAATGATGGGATGCAGCGCACACCATTCTTTCTGCCCGATGAAGGTAGCGACCTAGAGAAGGAGATGCTATCACTTCCGATCGTAAATGAAGCGGCACTCATCTCCATCCTTCAGTTCAAGCCCAAGATGGCAAAGGGCAAGGATGGGAAGGGAGCGCAGCTTCCGTTCTCCTTCGGTACCACAACGCCACCGCTCTTCCTGCATCACGGCTTCTACTATACCGATGTGCCTTACGAGAGCACAAGCGCCGACTGCCAGGTAATCGAGGAGAAGGAGTTCCTTCGCCGCAGAATGGCAGCAACCAATGAGCAAAAGTAGTATTTCATATATAATTAAGGTTTTTATTTAAGTTTTTATTTAGGTTAACTAGTTTTTTCAAAAAGTTTAAAAGGTTATACTTTGTTGCAGCCAGCCGTCCGTGATGGATAGCTGGCTGCTTTTTTACACGCCCTGAAAGGGCAGCAGCTCCTAGCCCAGGGCACTCGCCTGGGTAAACATCGCAGCAGGAATGCGCCCTGCAAGGGCAAAAGCTTTAACTACTCCCGATGGTGTATATCTTCCGCCACCATACCCAAGCTGTTCTGCTGAATGTTCAAGCGATGAGTCAGTTCACTGATGAGCTTCTGCTGATCGCCTATCTGCTTCTGCTGTTCGGCGATAATATCGAGCATACGGTTAAGTGTAGCCATGCTGATGTCCGGTTCTGTATTCAGAACTGGCTCCGTAATCGGAGTAGGGGCAGCCTCATTCATAGGGGCAGGGGCATCCTCTCTTTTGTACTCTTCTTTTTGCTTGCGCCCCTTTGCGCCCTCGTTCCCAGCGATTCCATCGCTGGTCCACCCAGGCACCACCGATTTCACTCTCTCCACATCGAGCGGATTGCGCAGCGCACGCGTACCCAGTTTGCGCTTCTCATCATTATCTATATATCCGCCATCCGGTTCAAACTGGTCATCTATGCCAGGGCATACATATCCCTCCTCGCAGCAACCTCCCTCCTCCTGAAGGTCCTTATCCGCATCTACAATAAATGCCGATAGCGGAACGTGAAACACATTGCAGAAGCGCAGCAGGGCGATGGTAGGCAGTGGCGACTTCTTTCTTATCCAGCTATCCAGGCACGCATTGCTTGTGGTACCCATAGCCTTCATAATTTGCTTATTGGTGATTTTTCTGTTTGCTTCCATCCACTTGTCGAGGAAGCTGTAGTTATAAAAGTACTTCATATCTCAACTATATTTAAAAGGTGAATAACTCTATTGTGTTCATCTGAAAATCAATTAATATACCTTACCTATGTTAAATTCCCCTAATTTCTGAAAGAAAATATAGGTAACATTTGGTAGTTATGATTTTATTTCCTAAATTTGCACCAAAATTAAGAAATAAAATTGAGATGACAAAGGAAATTATAGAAAAAGTTACGCAGAATAATACTCCGTTAGAGGTAAATGATATTTCTGCTGACGAAAAGAAGAACTTAGCTGAGTTTTTATCAGCCAAAGGCTTCACTATATCGACTTTTTACCTTCGTTTCTTTCAGAAGGGCTTCGATGCCTGGGAAATCCTAGGCATCAAGAACTGCAAAAAGCAGTTCTTAGCTATACCGGAAGTTGCTAACCTATTGTCCGAGTATGTGGAGACTGATGCCCTGGGTAACGAGATAGGTAAGAAAGGCTATCTGACAGAGGCTGCCAAGAGCGAGGAGCCAGGTGTATTCTACACCTGTCTGAAAAAAGCCAGCAGCGGTCTCTGCATGAAGTTCTTTGCCTTCATGGAGGAACGCGGTATGAGCCGCACCACCATCATCAAGCGGTTTACCGCCGATGACTGGAAACCGTGGGAGCAGGAAGGCATCAGGGCGCTCTTGCTGACAAGAGTAGCCTAAGCTGTTATCTCCCTCTCGCTTCCGTTCCCAGCGATTCTATCGCTGGTCTTTAATGAAACATTCATAACTACAAATGATAGATGTAACTGTTGATTTGGAAACCTGTTCGCTTTCTCCCACCGCAGCCGTTATGAGTATCGGCGCGGTGGCATGGAAGCGCTACGGTAAAGAGAGTCCCTTCTTTGATGAAGGTGACGGCGTTTTGAGAAATTCCACATTCTCTGCCCACGTTGACCTGCGAAGCATGTTCCTGAATGGGTTCACCTTCGACCAGAGCACGGCAGACTGGTGGGCAAAGCAGAGTGACGAGGCAAAAGCTGCCTTGCTCGATAGCGACAGCGACGAGTCACCCTGCCAGCCTATTGATGTGGTAGTGACGTGGTTCTTCGAGTGGATACAAGATGTGAAGAAGAAACTCGGTGATGAAGACCTTTGCCTTTGGGCGCAGGGTACCGACTTTGACCCGGCTATCCTGAGATATATCTGTTACAAGCTGGGCATCAAGTTCCAGATTAAGCATACCCAACTGAGAGATCATCGCACGTTCTATCTTGAACTTGCGAGAATCATCTGGGATGCAGCCGAACCGAACGAGGAACGTTTCGACCTAGACAAGGCTTATGCTCTGACTACGGACTACAAGGATATCGCCGATGATGAAGGTGCAGCACATGACCCGCTCTTCGACTGCAAGCGAAGTATCTACAGCACCTGGCAGATGATGAAGAAGATAAGAGAAGGCTATGCCAAGGCTATTTGATTTGCCCTATATTCCTAACCGGACGGGCATACAGCAGAGGCACAGAAATCTATCCCGATATAAGATGTTGCACCGTTTCGCCTATACTGAGACGATGAGCGGATTGAAGGATGACATTCCAACTCTTCTCTTCTATGCTCCCTTCGCCCTATTGAAAGATACCTGCGAGTATCTTTGCAGGATGATGACGGGCAGCGTGGAAGATATGATTATCACGCCTTCGCATAGTTGCCGCCGCAAGAACGGTAAAATCTATTGGAGGCAGGATGTGCAGATCATCGGTCTTGATACCGATTTCCTCACGATGGAAAGTCTCTCGCAGATGATCGTACATCGTATGGAAACCATCTGCAACTGCAAGATAAGGCATTATCGCCTGGAAACATTCTTGAATTTATAAACGTGAAGATATGAAGAAATAAAAGATATTCTGCATGACATCATGCAAACTTCGGTACGAAACACTCGATCCGACTTTATTTTATTAGACAACCGAGCCATCGGTTAAAATGGCAGGAAGAACTGGACGGGTAATGAGTGAACGCTGCAAAGCTTCACTGATAAGTTGATACCCTCCACCGTAACCTCGGAACGATAAGTGAAAAGTCTGATTAAAAAGCTTGGGAAATACTTATCGATGCGGTAAAAAGGTATCCTCGAAATTAGGACATTACCCCGAAAGTTCTTCTTTCTTTGAAACATTGATATAAAGAGAATAGGGGAGGCATTCTGGAAACGCTCTTATGAAAGGGTAGTGGAAGCAGTAATGCCCAACGATAACGTATGCTGCATCTTTGCCGCAGGCGAGTACCACAGATTTTCAAAAGCTCCGACCGCTCGTTCTGGAATATAACCCGGCAAGATGTAAACTCTTGAAGTTTGGCCTACCCTTTGCGCCTCCGTCCCCAGTGATTCTTTCGCTGGCCAATGGTCAAGAGTGGTGCCTTCCCCTTCTCTTTTAACTCTATAAATACTCTTGAAATAAAATATGTTATTCCACCCTATATTGAACCAGCTTGCCAATCTCGACATGGCATTCCTCGTAAAACCTGCCGATGAGCAGCGCATCGAGGGACAGACTGCCTGTTTCTGTCCGCTCTGCCAGAAGGAAGAGGCAGACGATGGCGAGCAGGGCAAAGCGAAGCAGACACCACACCTCATTATATACAATAATGAGCGTGGCGGTATGTATAACGGCGTAGGGGTGGATAATAATACCAAGGCAGAGCATGGTGCCCTGCGCTGGATGTGTACCAAGACCGGCAAGTATGGCTACGGAGCCTTGGAACTCTATGCCGCCATGCGCAAGCTGCCGATGCACGGAGCCAGTCTGCTGCGTCTTTGCCACGACCTCGTAGTTAAGGCGTATGGTGACAACGAGAAGACGAGAGCCAAATGGCCTGCGCTCTTTGCCAAGATGGACTATCGGACAATCGCTCCCCAAACGATAGAGACTTTCTCATTTATGCCAAAAACAGATTTCAATCCCCAGGAGCTTGCAGCCCTGGGGTGCGAAGTCTCATCGGTTAAAGGCATTCCGCAATACGGCTTCGGCAAGGACTTCAACACAAGAATGCTAAACGAAGATTTCCGCATCTATGCCGTGGACCAGGTAACGCTGCCCAACGTAGTGAGAAACGGGCAACTGGTGAGTGAAGTGATTTACGGAACACCCTGGAATCCGCTGTTCGTCTGCTTCGCTACAGATGTGATAGCACCTCAAGGCAGTTGCGGATGCTTCTTCCGTCCGGCAATGCAGCAAGACCCTATCGTCTTCTCCACCTGCGAGGATCACAGCGTGAGAAAGGTGAGTAAGTGGCTGATGGGTGATAAGGTTTTCACCTATGCGATGGATCATCGGAGTAACAACTCTACTGCCGTTCACTCGGCAATAGAAAAGCTGCAACCCGATGAGCCTTATACAGAGACTAAGGAGATATGGGTGGAGAATGAAACGAAGGAAGGAGCGCCGAAAGGTACTTATCATAGTGAAGAGGAACCCATAGAAGTGGGCGAAATCAAGGCTCAGAACATCGTTTTCTGTCGAACACCCGAAGACGCATTGAGTATCTATTATGCCATGCGTTCCCTGCGTCAGGATAAGGCTCAGGATAAACATTTTCAGAAATACTGCTGGTACCACGTAGCTTTCTCGTTAGGCAGAAGAAACTTCTGGTATATCGAGCGTGGGCAGTGGAGGCAGGAAAAGTTAGATTTCAATGCCGTACAGTATCAGAAGATGAAGCGATTTGCCGAAAGGGTTCTTATGATTTACCCTAACGACATCGCCAGCCAAAGGGATTGTGGAGCTATCGCAACTAAGTATTGCGATATTTGCTATGCCACGCTGCCCGATGGCTTCAGAAGTAGATATAATCAAAGGTGGAACTGGTTGTATGGTTGCTCTCCTCGCTCAGTGAGAGATTATCTGATGTGCTACCACATGGATGATGCCGACAACTTCAAGTTCGACCACGATATAAGGTTGCCGCTATATTCGAGGTTGCGGGGTGCCAACAATACGGACCCGTTCGAGATAGAATATCCTCGTGATCCGAGAAGCGGCAAACTTAAACCGCCTACCTGCAAGGTATCGCCTACCAAGGTTTGGCTCTTTATGACCTGCCATGGCTATTACAGAATGATAGATCCCGAGAGTACCGATCTCGTAGGTCAGTATATCCACCTGGATAGATGTTTCGTAGAATACATCGACCAGAAGAGTATTATCCAGGCAACAAAAAACCAACTCCTGCAGTTTACCGAACAGAGTTGGCGGCATAATGATCAGGAGCGCAAGATGATGTCAGACTGCGCTAACCTGATAGACAAGAATTTCAGCGAGAAATCGGCTGGAGGCTTGCAAAGTATGGTGATAGACTTCACCGAGAGCTTCGATGCGCATACGGAGTATTTCTTCTTCCGCAATGTAGCGTTAAAGATTACTCCCGAAGCCATCACGCCAGTCAGCTACGAGAAATTGAATTTCTTCATCCCATCCCTGGCAAAGAAACCGTATGATTTCACGATGAGGGTATTCAATCCTCCTTTCGTAATCAGCGAGAGCCAGGAATATAGGGATAAGGTAGCAGCCATCGCCCAAGAGGAAGCGCAGGTTAACGAGGACGGTTCTCCTGTCTTTACGAGAGCTGAAATCGACCAAAAGAAGAAAGACCTCAAAGACTGGGCGCAGACCTTCCGCTGGCAAGTAGATTGGCAAGGCAAGCAGGAGAAGGAACTTTGGCCTGTACTGAGAGTGATACGCGGTTGCTGCAATGTGCAGTGGAGGCTGGAGCAGGATAGTATTCGCAACAAGAAGCCAATGCCCGCTGAAGCCATCGCCGACATCAACTCTCATTTCGCCAACATGATTTCCTGCTTGGGAAGAATCTGCTATCGCTCATGGGCTGACATGCAGAGTATCTGTCCCTATCTCCTCGAAGATGCGGTGGAGGACGAAAAGCAGGCAAGTGGCGGTTCGGGCAAATCATTGATGATAAACCTTGTGGTAGGTTCCGCAGTGAATGTGTTGCGTGTCGATATGAAAGAGTTTGTAACGATTGCCGACGCAAAGTTTGCTCTTTCTGATTTACTGATATATCCAGGTAAGTTTAGAGTAATACACTGGGAAGATAAGCCTTCGGGTTTCCCGATGAAGTACTTCTATATCAAGGTAACGGCGGGTGCCAAGGTTGAGCGAAAGTTCGGCGACCCGATTGTATTCAAACTGGAGGAATCGCCATTGAATGTGATTACCAGTAACTATCAGCTAAGTGATAGTGAAGATAGTACGCTCAGACGTTTCCCCTTGGTGTCATTATCCGACAGATTTTGTGGTGAGAATCCCATGAAACATAAGTTGGCGCGCTCTCCTAAAGAGGTAATGAAGAATCTCGCCTCAGACCCCGAAAAGCTGAACGAGCGAGACCGCAATCAGGCGATATACATCTGTGCCCTTGCCGTGCAGTTCATCATGCGCTATCATACTTTTGCGGTTGCTCCTCAGAAGAACGTTCAGCGAAGACTGATGGTAAGAGAGCTGACCGAGAATACTGTGAACTACTTCGAGTGGTTCTTCAGCCGTAATGAGGTTTATTCAGCACCTATCTGTGCAGACGAAATGTTTAATGAGTTCATGCGAGATTGGGCTGATGCCAGCGAGGGTAAGAGTAAGGAATATAGCCGAGCCACCTTTAAGAAGAAAATCAGGAAGTATTGCGAGAATATGAATATCGACTGCAATCCGGAGAATCTTCTGATTGGCGAGGATAACAAGCGTCACGGCTGCTTCAAGCTTCGAGCCTGGATAACAGAGGAGTACTTCGTAGGACGGGAATGGGAGAATGATGAAAGTGTTGAGCCGAAGCATATCCGCAGGGTGAAGACGAGCAAGCACGTCTATTTCTTCTTCCGCAAGGGTAAGGATCATATTCCGGAAAGCTATGATGAGTTAAAGCGGATAGCGAAAGAATACGTAGAAGGTCCCGACCCATTACCGTACCGTGATGATGATGGTAACATCGTCTCCCTCACCCCAGAAGAGGAGGAACGCTGGAAAGCATTCACCTCCCGCAAGCAGGGCAGAAGGCAAGCGATACCTAACGGTAGCGATAGCAGCAATGCAGCAGCTACGGTAGGCGAAATAGATAAGAGCGACTTGCCGTTCTAGTCACTGTTCCCAGCGATTCTATCGCTGGTCCATCAACAAGAAAGTATAATTTCTATAAAAAATAAAAGCAAAATGAAAATACAAGCGCAATCATCCCTCTTGCTTCGTCAGGCTCTTCAGAAAGCTGCGAAGTGTATCGACAGCAAGACCGCTATCGCCATCTTGAGCAACGTGCTCTTAACCCAGCGCAAGAAAGATGGTAAGTTCTTCTTCGTATCAGCTACCACTGATTCCGAACTAATCGTTCCTGCCCCTCTCAGTATCGTAGAAGGAAGCTTCAAGGAGGATGCAGTTCTGCCAATCGCCAGTCTGCTCTCACTCCTCTCTACCCTTCCTGCTGACTGCGTAGTCACTATGGACCTCTCTCAGGATAAGGAGCGCTGCATGAATATCGAGTATTGTACCACTCATGGCGATAACGTAAAGAAGGGAAACGTGAATCTGGTATATTTCAGCGCAGAGGAATTTCCTCGTGCAATGCAGCCCGATAATGCCAGTCTTCACATCTCTCTGCCGATGGCAACCTTCAGCAATGTACTCTCTCATGCTGGCAAGTTTGTAGGCAATTCAGAGCTTCGCCCTATTATGAACTGCCTCTGCATCGATGTAGCCGAGGATAGAAGTGAGGTTATCTTTGTAGCTTCCAACGGTCATGTCCTCATTAAACTGATCCATACAAACAATCCTGAAACGGGAGGCAGCAATTTCTTCCGTAGCGGAACACCGGGAAAGATTCTCGTATATAGCTCCTTCTTCAAGACCCTTTCCGTTTTCGATGACTGCGAGGATATTGATATTGAGGCAAACGAGAAGGTGGTACGCTTTACATCAGGAGATGATATTACCTTCGTCTGCAAGAAGGCAGAGGGCCAGTATCCTAACTACAACTCCGTGATTCCTCGCAATAACCCTTATAAAGTTACAGTAGATAAGCGGGAGTTGGCAAGTGTGGTGAAGCGTGTGGCAATCTTCTCAAGTGAGAGCAGCAATCTGATCGTCCTGAAGAAGGATGGTATGTTCCTCGATATTTCCGCCCAGGACTTAGACTTCAACATGTCAGCCAACGACCAGGTGCTTATCACCGACGGCACTTGTCCGGAAGGTCATCGCATCGGTTTCAAGGCAAGCAGTCTGCTCGATGTCCTGGCACCTATCCCAGATGATACCGTTATCCTGCACCTGGGCGACCCAAGCCGTGCAGGAGTTATCACCGCCAACGAAACTTCCCCACGAGCATTGACCCTGCTCATGCCGATGATTTTGAACGAATAATAGATTCTCAGAAAATACTGATAAGATTATGGATGATACTTTGTTATTCATACCTCCCTGCTGTGTAGATAAAAAGCTGCCCAAGGCAGTGATGCAGGCTCCACGGCGAGCATTGAGCTTCTACACTCACGGTGATGTGCTGCTGGATAAATTCTTCCACGCCATAGGATATTTGGCGGACGTGAATCCCAATCGGGCACAGAAAAAGCATTTCTGCGTGATGGTGCTGGCGATGACCGTAAGCAGAACATCCGCCACTGGATATATGGTCCAGTATCTACGCACCTGTTTCGAGCGGAAATGGATTACCCACCTGGTACTCTCCACCGACAAGAATGTGGAAGACTGGATAGATGTTCACCTGCAGGAGTATAAGGACCGCATCTTATATACCAGCCACAAGGACGTAAGCACTCAGACCTCGCACCTGGTTCTCTACAACGAGGAGAAGGCTTTCACCCTGGCGGGTCCGATGCTCGATGCCCAAAACGGCAAACTGTCGCATTATACGATGGTCCTCTATCCTGACTATTCGGCTTGCAGCAATGCCTCCGACTGGTCGAACCCGCTGCGAAATATCTGTTTGCCTGATATATTGCGACACCGGCAGGGGGTAGCCAAGAGCAAGCGGGAAGTAAAGAGCATTATCCTCGACCGATTTCTGCATGCGAACTTGCCGCCTTATCCGGAAGACAAGGAGCAGGAAAGTCATCGTGACTATCACGACTTCGGAGATATGGTGTAAGCATTTATAAACAGAATATCGTTATGGCAAAATATCATCAGTCTTATCAGAACCTCCGCCAGTTCTGCGAAAAGTGGCAATGGATAGACCCCCGCAGCGGTCAGCAGGTTACTGGCTATGTGCATCCGCAGACAGCGAGGAAGGTAGAGCGCAAGCCGTTTTACATCAAATTCCTCACCAAGACCGGACACGTAGATGAGGGCGAATGCGTCTGTCTGAAGGTGGATATTATGCGCCACCAGAGAAAGGTGCAGTTCGTCAAGAGCGGAGAAATCAGGGTAGTGAACGATATTCTGGTACTGGAAGTAGATGGTACCAGGTTCATCACCCATTAAAGAAGCATCTTCATGTACAGAATAGATCAAAATACGGTTTCTAAACTCTAAAGTGTTCATCTTTTTTTAGGTGAAATTTTGAGAAATAAGCCTTTAGCGGAAGGCAGCATAACAAGGTAATAAAGTTTGTGTAAGGTAAAAAGCAATGCAGGGTCTTACCATGTCTCCTGCACCTCCCTGGTTCGTGAGAATAGGGCGCTTTTTCTTAACTGAGTATTCATTTTAAAAACAAGATATAAACAATGTGGAATCCATTTAAGAGAATCAGACAGAAGTTGTCAGTCAAGCGTCTGAGACATATCTCCAGCGCTGTATCGACACTCAAGAAGTTAGAGCGTGACGGTCTGCTTCACTGGCAGGTAAAGGGCAAGACCCTTCTGTTGGAACAGAGTCTTGCCATTGTTATGATGTCGCAGGGTAGAAAAGACTTCACGAAGTTCCTCGACCTCGTAGCTCAGTATAAGAATGCTGAACTGATAAGCGATGCCTACGAGCAGCAGCGCATCGACCTGGAAACGGCAGCCGTAAGAAAGGCGCAGGAGCAGACCAAGACCAAACTTACCGATGCTGATATTCAGCGCATCCGTCAGAATGCGAGAGAAGAGATTCAGCATATCGACATCAGCAGCATTCTGAATGCTATTCACGAGTTCGATATTATGATCATCCGCAGCAATGCCGTATCAGAGCAGGAGGCAACCCAGGAAGGCGGTCAACTTGTAGCCGTAGGCCATTACGATGGCAAGAAGGTGGAAATGGCAATGTGGGATGAAATCAAGAATGAATTTTCCACCCAGCAGTAAGCGCGTATGAAATCAATCGTAATAACCAAAGAGTCCTGGCTGTGCAGTCAACTCAGCATAGCCAAGTATTCCGGAGGTATTGATATATCAGATGAGGTAAATGGCACACGCCATCTCCTGATAGTGGATAGGAATGGTAAGCCTTATCAAGGCAGACTGCTCCCTAGTGTACCTGCCGACCTGGTAGATAAGGAGTTTATTCCTCTCTACAAGAAGCTGGGCAGAGATTTGTTTATCTCCATCGTCAAGGCAAATCCTTTGATGTCCCGCAAGGATTTGAAGCAACGTCTCACTGATGCTGCCGAAGTGAAGAAAGGTTACGAGGAGAAAATGAAGGCAGCGAAAGAAGCGAAGTTGAAGGCTCAAAATCCTTCTCTCTTCGACTAAAAAAGAAGTTTTTAATACATTAAAGATTTATAGAGAAATGAGAACATTAGAACAATTCCAGAAAGAAGTCCTTGCGCTTTTGCGTAAGGAGAGAGACGACAAGCATGCAGCAGCTTTGAAAATCAAGACCGATGGGGGGGGCTGCCTTTGCGAAGCGTAAGAAGGAAATCGTAGAGAAAGAAGGGGAGTTCAAGGAGCATCAGAAATCCTGCCTGAAAGAGTTTCTGAGCAAGCAGACCTTGGAAAAGAAATCTTTCTTCGTCCTGCAGGATGCCGAGCGTGCCGATGCTAACGCTCAGTATCAGAAAGCTACCCAAGACTACAAGATTGCTAAACGCCGTGCCAACGAGGAATATATGGATAAGTTAGCTATAGCCTTTGCTGAGTACAACAAGGAGCGAGTAGCCGCAGGTGAGCAGCCTGTATATTACGACAACCGCCGTGGGATGTCAGCCGAGGAACATAATTCGTGCCATCAGGAGGATGGCTGGCCAGCAGACCCGGCACAAGAGGTTGAAGCATGAGTTTCAGAAATACAAAAACCCCGCTCAAACCTACCGGTAAAGCAAAATATCAGATACCGATGAGGGCAACGCCTGAGAGCAATGGAGTGAAAGCCTATGTGCTCGAAGGCGAACTGAAGGAGAAGTTCATCAAACTCTTCCCTAAGAACTCCAACCGCAGGATGATGGAATGGTTCGGCATATCTTTTGCTACCCTCCGTCGTCTCAAGGCAGAACTCGGATTGAAGAAAGATATGAAGGCCATCCGCCACCAACTGGCAATGGATGTCAAGAAAATCTGTGAGGAGAACGGTTATTATGACTCCCTTCGCGGAAAGCCGCTGAGTGAAGCCTGCCAGGAAGGTCGCCGCCGACTGCGTGAATCCGGTTTTCACCCGATGAAGGCACTCAAAGAGAATCATCCCCGCAGATACAAGAACGTCCTCCGTCGCAGGGCAGAAGACCGCAAGGAACTTATCAGAAAGGAGCGTTTACGTGAAGAGTATGGCTTGAAACGAAAAACCAAGCTACACCTCCCTCCGCGACCGATAGACGGTTCTTCCGCATCGTTCAAGAATATGATGATCCGCAAACGCAATTACTTCGCCGTCCCTGGTCACACCTGGTGGATAGCCTATGATAGCGAGACCAACCGTTCGGAGCGTAGTGAAGCAACCGCCCGAAAGCACGGCTTTGAGATCATCGAGGGTGAGGACGATACTACTCAATAAATGCGTGGATATTGAATGCTTCCACGAAGAGATAATAAAGAAAATCGTAGAAGAGAGTATTGATAGTTTGAAAAAACATTTAAAGCGATAGTTATGGATAATAAAATGAATATGTTAAAAGAAACGCTAGGTGAGGACGGTCTAGACCGTCTGGCAGGTTTATCTGAAAAGTGCTTCTTCATTAAAAAGGAAGACATCGAAAAAACGTTTGGTCAGAATTTGATTAATGACGGAAGTATTTTGGTAGGTGACAAGTCTCATTTCATTCCGGTTGACCTTACCAGTGATACGACAATTCAAGCAGAAGAACCCCCAAGAAGTTTCCGGTGTTCTTTCACTATAGTAGATAAGCAGGAGGAACGTTATAATGCTCAGATGTTGGTAGTCTGCGTACTGCCGGTATTCGGTAAGTCGCTGTTTCCCGTAACTCCCCCTCACCTTCCATTTCGATTGGCTGATGGCTACACAACGCTGTATCGCAACCGTCATAACTTCTTTTATGCGGCAATGAGAAATCTCTTCTCTCATTCCTTTTCTGAGAAATCTGAAGAAGAGCAGTTGTTTGAAAGGCTAGAAACAGCGCAAGAGTTTGGCAATTATGAATATAACCCCCTGCTGACCAGCGATTCAATCGCTGGCCAGCAGGGAGAGGATAAAAAGAAGAGAATATGATGAAAATAAACAAAGAAACAATCCTGAAGCTGAATCCTTTGTTTCAGGCAATAGCTGAAGGCAAGACTATTCAAGTCGAGTCTGGAGACGATTGGATGGATATAGATTTTGGCGGGGAAGGAGTAAATGCTTCTACGCTCATAACGTGCCCCGAATGCTACCGCATTAAGCCGGGAGCAAAGTATCGTCCTTTTAAGAACAAAAAAGAGTGCTGGGCTGAGATGCGAAACCATTTGCCGTTTGGGTGGCTAGCTGATGAAGATGACTATCGTTCTATTACAATCTGTGACGATGAAAGTATTGAAGTTCCATCATTTGTTGATGATTTTTTTGTACTATCTTTCAAAGAGGCTATGGAGGGTTACACCTTTGCAGACGGCACTCCATTTGGTATGAAAGTGGAGGAATAGTTATGACACTTGAACAATGTTCAGATTTGCAGCTTATGCTTCTCATGATATTCACAATATTTCTTATCGTGTTGATGGAGCAGGTAGCAGAGTATATTTATTTTAAAAAAGATAATAGTGGTATGAAGATAAAAATTGTTTCGTTATATTTCCCCAGTTTCTTTAAAGGGGATAGGCTCTCTGTTTTTGCAGATAAAATAAAGTTCTTCATCATGTATAAAAAGCATTGGTGGCAGAGATACAGATACATGAAAGATTTGTTCGGGCACCCAATGAAGTTTGACAGTCAAGAGGAAGCCGAAGAGTATCTGGAAAGGAAAGGTATAGATTATCAAGGAAAAGCATAATATTTTTGATTAGCGTATGGCAGATGAAAGCTTTTTGAAACAAGCCTACACCCTCGAAGATTTGGCGAATGATACGTTTTGGCGAGGTAAGCAGCGTCCCCTAGAAGACCCAGTTTATTGGAACAAAGGTCTATGGGCAGAGCAGGAGCGTTTACGCAAGGCTCTCGATGAAGGTGCAGTTATCAATCGAGAATGGTGCAGAGAAGATTTCTGCATTCCAAGAACTTCAACTCACGGAATGTTCGAGTATCTGGAAGGTGCAGATGATTTCCGACGTAGGGTAGAGATTGCTTTAGACTTTGGTGTTAATCTCGCAAGAGAAGGAGCATGCCATTTCTTCTATTCTGAAGATACGAAATACCAGCAGCGCCCTGCACCTGATTACATCGTCCAGCATTTTGAAAAAAGAAAGGAAACTATGACTGAAAAGAAAGTATTACACATCATCCTCGAAAAGAAATGGTTCGAGAAAATTGTTTCGGGCGAGAAGATGGAAGAGTATCGGGAAATCAAGCCTTATTGGGCTTCCCGACTGGTAAACCAGCAAGCCGAAAGCGGCGAGGTGCGTTTTGATGAGTTCGGTGGCTATTGTCGTGTGGTAGGCGAGCCGGAATATAAACCCTTCACCCACGTCCTATTCTATGCTGGTTACGCAAAAGACCATCAGGTAGTAGAAAAGAAAATCGAAAGCATCACCATCGGCAAACCGCAGAAGGGTATGTGTCCGGATGAGTGGCTAGGCAAGGATGTTTTCATCATCAAATTCAAGTAATCGTATGGCAAAGAAAGAAGAGAAATGCTGTGGCAACTGCTTTTGGTTCGACAACGAGGATGTTTACGGCCAAGGCTGGTGCATCGATGAGCAATGTGAAACTTCCTGCGGCAGTATTTGCGGTAATCACTTAAACAGATAAGCGTATGAAAGAAGAAGATTATATTAAGTCATACCCTCATGATACCTACACCGAGCGTGTAGATGCGGATAAGCTGGCAGAAGGTAGAATATACCTTATTGAAACGCCGAGAGCTGAGACAAGATTTCTGAGAGCGTATGTTTGCGTAAAGCAGGTTCTTCCTTCTGATGGTGGTATTGTATTGCATTTTGGTATTTATATTGAGCGAGCAGGAATGACGGTTCATATTTCAGACCCTCACGCAAAGAATTACCAAAGCGTTGCGTCTTCACGTTGCGCCAATGCTATATATAAAGATATAGGTTTAATGCGATATGATGATTATAATTTCTATATTCCTAGTCAAGATCAGGTAAAGGATGTCCTAGACAACCTTCGCAGTTTGGGCTATATGTTTATAGATGATGAAATGAGAAGGATCAACATCGCGCCTCTATTTCCGGCGGTTCCATTTTGTATAAAGAATAAAGAATAATAAAAACAAAAAAGATTATGGCAGAAATAACAAAACAACAGAATGTAGAGAATGAATCAGAAGAAGAGGAGTGCGGCAAGCAGATTTTTCAGCTCAACCTTTCCTATCACGAGATGAAGGACGACAAGTTCACCGTCAAGGTAACTTGCGAGAAGGATGGCAAGGAGTCTGATCTGAAAATCCTTACCGATGATAATACCATCGGTATGGCGTTTGAGGGAATGAAAATCGCCCTTGGCACCGTGGCCCGCTTCTACCTGATGAGCCTTTTGGATAAAGGCGCAATCACCCAGGAGGAGTACGATAAAATGACGGGTAATTAATCGGAAATGATAGATATATGAAGCAAGAAGAAAAAAGCTCTATTAAGTCTTCATTACCCTGCAAGTCTCAGGAGTCAGCAGAGGAGTATGATAGTAATGATGTTCCTCTCATTTCTCCCTCGTTGGTTCCAAGAGTATTATTGCTAAGAATGATACATGTTTTTATAAAGACAAAAAAGAAATAGCTTATGTTATACGAAGCGAAAAAAGGAACAAAGGCCTACGAATACATTAAGGGTATTCTCGATGCCGAAGAAAAAGAGTATCGAGCCTATATGAAGCGAGTACACGAAGCCGTTTGCTTCGAGTTCCAGAAGTATCAAGGTTATCAGCCGAACGGCAGCTTGCTGCGAGAGCATGAGATAACCGCTATCTGGGTGCCATCCGAGCGATACGAAGCGCTGGATAAGAAGGTATGGAGAAAGGTAGATAGCAAAACTCTGGAGGATGGTTATTATATTGCCGTAGCGCCAAACAAGCGTAGAAAGCAGGGTAAGGCAATCGCAGCTATACTTGAATCTTTCAAGCCAGTAACCAACTTCTGGGACTTGATGAGAGAATTGAAATTGTGTGAACCTGATTCCCGTAGTTTTTCCATCACTCAGCTTCTCCGCTGCAAGGACCGCATCTTCGCTTTCTTTGATGATAGCATTCGAGCCGAGAAGAAGAATTCTGATTTCACGGAAATCACGATAGGTGAGTATGAGGATTTTATAAATAGTGATAAAGAAGGGTAGCGTATGAAGATAAATATGAAACAGGTGAAGGAGAAGATTGCAGGCTTTATCTTTGACCTTATCATAGAATCGGGCAGTAAGTCTAAATTCTTCCGTAAGTACACCAACCATCGTTTCCGCAAGCAATACGAACGATTGACGGGTAATGCCGATTATAGGATGTACAAACGCAACAATTATTTGGAAAAAGAGATAAGCGAGCTGCGTGAAGAGATTAATACTTTGAAGTGTAGGCTTCGTTCAGCTTATAATAAAATAAAAGTCGTAGCTACGGAGTTCCCTAAGAACATCCCGTGCCCTCACGGAGAAAAGGATGAAGTAAACGATTGCCCTGTCAGAACAGATTCCATTGAATGCTGGTGCTGCCCAGGTTTCGTATGTAGAATACCCGAAAATGGTACCATCATCTGCTGGAATAAGAACTTTGAACAGAGTGAGGATTTAGAAAATAAAAAAAAATAGCGAAGAGTGATAATTAGTAACAAAGAATTTAACAGAAAAAGATATGGCAAAGAATAACGATTATCTTGTAAAAGCAAAAGAGTACCTAGCTGCAATGAAGACTATGTACAACCTAGAACAGTTGGCAGATGGGGTTCGCCCTGATAAATACAAGTACATCTGTCAAAAGTATGGTATTGATGAGAACGAAGCCATGAGCATGTATTCTGTTCTTCAGAAGATGAAAAAGGAGTATTACATGGTGAACTATAAGGACTCGGCAGCCTTAGAGCGCATCCTGGCTATCGCCGAGGAAGCCCAAGTTACCTACAAACATGATCGTGTTGATTTTTATGTAGAGCTACACTCCCCTGAAACAAGATACAAATATATTCTTGTAAGTTTCCTGAAACCAGGCGAAAAGTTGGTTCAACAGGAGTTCAATATAACAGACCCGAAAACCTTTCCGGCTGTCACCGACATGATGAATAGCGGCTTCGAGATAGCCGGTATGTCACGACAGGCAGACGAGATAGAAAGTACAAAGTACGATGGAGCCGATGACAATAGAAGAATTTACATTCCTATTTATGATGGCGACGTGCTTCTCTGCTACTTAGAGAATCCTGACAGTATTTTCTCTCATCATAAAGAATGTGGTCTCTATCTCTGCCATGCTGGTGTTTATCATCGCCTCGTCTATACTCCTGGCAAGGGCTACGTAAGACATCATGAGCCAGATGAGGATGAAGATTTCGAGTTGGATATTAGCGAAGAGTCTTTCAGCCAGTACGTCTTGACAATATCTAAGAGATTTCGCAAGTTGGGTAACATTCATTCCGGCATCGGTTTCCTCATGGAAGAAGATAACAAGGAAAAAAAATAAGTATATGGAAACAGAAACGAAAGAAACTCCTGTAAAAGGAGCATTGATTTATCAGCCGCAGGGTGCGGCTGGTGAATATGCCAAGTGGGCAATCAATCTATACCATGGTTGCTCTAATGGCTGCACATATTGTTATAACCGCAGAGGGGTGTTGAGCCACGTTTTTGGTGATAAGCCGGAGTTGGCAGCACCTATCATCAAGCAGCGAGAGAAACGAGTAAACGAATATATGAAAGAGAGAGGTATAACTGCACGTGAAAAGGTATATCCATCAACAGTTTATATGATGACTGTTTTAGCTGCACAACATCTTATACTGACAGATCTTGCAAAAATCGGAGAGGATAAGATTCGCAAGGATGGAGGTATATTCTTTTCGTTTACTTGTGATCCGTTTGAAGACGATCCAGGTGATAATATAATCGGCTGGATGCTAAATACGTTAGTGACACGCCAGATTCCCGTTACGATTCTTACAAAAAATGTAGATTGGTTATATACAGAAGGACGGAAGCGAACGTTGTCTCGTTCTCCTAATACTGACCCTGAGTATGTGGAAAATTTACCGCACTGTCTCACCATCGGCTTTACTATCACCGGAAATGATAAGTTGGAGCCTGGTGCTCCTTCTACTGAGAAGCGTATCGAAGCCCTGCGTAAGCTGCACGACGAATACAAGATTAAGACCTTCGTATCTCTAGAGCCGATAACGAGTATTCATACCGCATCGGAAGTAATCAAGAAAACATATCAGATTACGGACGAGATACGTATTGGTGTCCAGTCGCCTATTAAGAAGGACAGATATGATCCGAACGAGTTTACTGGTTTCGTTATCGCGGTTAAAACCCTGGCACGCGGTCTTGCTTGCCGTTTCATGGTAAAGGATAGTATGTATAAGCAGGCTGAAACTTTTGAAGGTGCTTATAGAGATTTGTGTATCGCAAAACTCGATGAGATAAGAGAAATTTATGCAACAAAAAGTAAAGAATAAAATTATGAAAAGTAAATTGAAGTATTACGCCCAGGTTATCGGCGTTAACCTGTTGGCATTTTTGGTACCCGTTCTTGCCGTTGTTCTTATTTATGGCCTCGGTAAGCTGAAGAACATCTGTTCCCACCCTTGCGTTCTGTCACAGGAGATATATGATTGCTGCCTAGAGGCAACCATCGTGGTATTGGCTGGTTTCTCCGTAGGTTTCTGGCTTCTTGCCTGGGCAGATAGCTGGAGAAAGGCAAAGCTATTCGTTCTAAAAAGCAGGAAAGAACGAGAGGAACGTGAGGAACGTGAACTGCTGCATATCAAGATGGAGGTAGAGCCTATCGAGGAGAGGACGGAGCAGAAGAATATACCTGCGTCTGATGATTCCGAGTTTGAGGATATTTCCGGATTGACGGTTAAAGAGATTTATCATCTTTATCAAGGTCGTGAAGTTCTGATTACGGGAGGTAATGCAAAAAGAGTCTCTTGGGGTCGTCTTGCTGGTTATGACAATGAAGGCTCTATCCTCTACATAGGTTTTACTAAATTCTGCATAGGCCCTTACTCTTTGGATGAAATAAATATGATGCGTGATAAGAATCCAGAGGTCAGCTACGTAGAACCAGGATATAAAAACTATGATTGCTATATTCCTAGTCTCATCCACATCTATAAGTAACAATTATAAAGCTTAGATTATGATAACAGCAGAAGAGGCAAGAAGAAGAACCCTTAACGCCATCAAGGAGACGTATAAAGACCAGCTCGAATTGATAGACGCAATCATCGATCGTGCTTGTGATAAATTACAGTATGAATATACTGTAACGTTTGAGAGTGACGAAGACAGAAGTAACGTAAGGTTATATCTTGATGAGCTCGGTTATGAAACCTGGTGTGGGGTAGATGGTGAGTGTAAGTTGACTATCTCATGGCGACATGAAAAAAGTAATAAAAAATAGTTATGAAGAAGAATTATTTATTTGATGTTGATGGCTTACTGCAGGTGCTGCAAGCCATCAAGGAGGGGAAGCCGGTGGAGTATCGCCCATTGGAGGAACCTGATTGGCGAGACTTCGACCCGGAGAATTGCGATATTGATACCGAGAACTGCAAGTATCGTGTTAAGCCTTGTGATTATGGAGTGAATGTTGGTACTATAGTTATTCGTCCTGAAGACTTGCAGGAAGGTAGAATTTACTTCTTGGCGTATGAAAACTACAACACGAAGGATAAAGGTTTTATCTGTGTAAAGAGTAATCAATGGCGTGAGAGAAAGATTGTTACCTTTCATTTCTCATGGCAAAGTGATGGCGTTTGCGCTACACTTTCGGTGGCCGATGTAAATGCAGAAGGCCAGCATAGCGAGCAGTCAAAAGGCTTTGCTAACGCTATCGCTCCTTATATCGTTTCTAATAACTTCGATGGTGTAGAAATCCGACAGGCATCCCTGCCACAAGTCAAGATGCTGGAGTCTAAGTTACGAGAAATAGGCTATGAGTTTGAGAACGGAGAAATAAAAAAGATAGATGGGAGCAAAGCGTAAACAAACACCGCTCCTTACCAAGGAGCAGGTAACAGAGCAGCTTCTTCAGCAGCATTTGCGCGGCTGGAAATCGAACCCTAAGTACATCGTAGAAAACCTGTACGTGTTCGATTGGGAGAGTGATATGCTCATCAAGACCCGAAGCGGATATTGGTATGAGGTGGAATGCAAAATCTCCCTTGCTGATTTTAAAAACGATTTCACCCATAAGCGGCAGAAGCATGAATTGCTGAAGAATGGGGATGAAAAGCGTCGCCGCCCGAATCACTTTTACTATTGCGTACCATGGTACCTTAGTGCGAAAGTATATCCTCTCCTTCCTGATTATGCCGGTCTGATTGTACTTAAAGCGGATGGTAAGTTGAATGAGATAAAACAGGCACACTGTCTGCATCTGCAAAAGTACACCAACGAGGAGTTAAAGCTATGCGATAAGTTCTATTATGCCTACCGCAACTGGAAGCTGGCCATGGAACGTCATCAGTCTTCCGTAGACATCAAGCGTCTGAAAGATGAGGTTGCTTTCCTCAAGGCAGAATACAAAGCAGTAGCCGGGTGTGATATAAAAGATGTGTTCTGAAAGTAAAGATTTATAGTGAATATGACAGAAGAAGAATTAGAAAATAAACAGCGAAATGATATGGCGAGTTTCTTGCGCATACCCGTCCCTAGTTTTATGCTTCCTTTGTACAAGGAAAGAAAAGTAAACATTGCATTCGTACCTTTCAACTCAGAGTGGAAAAAAGAATTGCTTTTGTCAGAAAAGCCCGCAGGCGATGGAGGCATGGAATATATTTTTAAGCAATATGATTTCGTGCAGATATACAATGAAGATGATCCATCCATGCAGGTAACGAGAAAGTTCCAGGCATTCAACTTGGATCGTTGCGGAACTCCCGAGGAGAAGAAGAAAACTCCATCGGTAGGCATTAATTTTAATCGGGTTGTCATCTATTTCAGATAGATTTTTTATTTGCCCGTAGGTAAGTCAAGAAAATAAAAATTTATAGATTATGGAAAAGATAGAATTAACCAGGGAGCAGATAAAAAAGATAAGTGAAGGTATCAGCGCTATCTGTTTTAGGCGTGACCCTAAGAACCCGGATGAATATGCGCTTTTGGAGTACCCGAAAGTAAATGTTTTTAATCAGTCTTGCGTTTGGGAAGACCCGTCTTTTGATTATAATCATCAGAAAGAAGTAAAACAGACGTTTCCTTCCTTTGAGGCAGAGCATAGCTTTGGCGCAAAGGAGCTTTTCAAGCCTAGCCTTGCTGAAGTTATTCTGGCTATGCCTCTTGACTTAGTAGGAAAAGTAAATGCTTTTACTATCAAACATGATGGTTTTACGGAAGATGGTTCCAAACATAAGAGTATCGTAACCCCTTATTTGATTGGTAGGAAGCGAAAACTTTTCGTTCCTCCGCTCAGTGCTAAAGAGGAGAAGATACAACATCCTTCGTCATTAACGATAGGCGACTTGATGGGTGTTGTCATTGATAACTTCTGTCATGTAAGCATTGATGTGATTTGCTACGACGGTAATCTGGGAACATTATTTGAAGGTCTGATGTCCGATATTCCCGAGGAGTACCTGGATAAGCATTTTCGTCCGATAGAGATTATCAGTGATTGCGAAGACAAGATTCATCTGATTATAAATTAATGATTTTAAATAGACATAAAATGAGTTTATACACAGAACAGAAAAAGAAGAAATCTCTTTGGCATCCTATTACCGATGAGGATTTTGATATTGACTTCAGTAAGCCGTTTATTGTTTGCACGGAAGAGATCTCTTTCTTTATTGTAAATGGTTTGCGGGATTTGTACGAGGACTACATGGATAAGGAGCAATTCTTCGATTTTAAGGCTCAGATTTTATCCGAGGAAGGTAAAGAATATTTCCGAGAGAACTATTATGGATATATGTATCTCGATGAAGATTTTTATAAGGCAATAGACTGGGCGAAAGGTAAGTATATCGAGGATGTGAAAGGTGAGCGAGAAAGACCATTTTTGTTTGCTATGGATAAATATGGGCCAAAGGTGTTCGATCATTTCGGTTTCGATATAAATGGTATTCCTATATACGAGGGAATCCCTGAAATGAGCAGGGAGTTCGCTATAGAACATCCCGACCTATATCGCGTAGAGTATATCGTAAATCTGAACCATGTTTCAGAAACCGACATTAGTGCTTTGTTCAGAGCACCAATAGATGAGCCTAAAACCGCTTACGTGGTAACATCTGGCGAGTATAGCGATTACAGCGTCGATGGAGTATTTTCTGATAAAGCGAAAGCCTATCTGTTCGTTAATAAAGCCGGAGATAGAACTATTGAGGAATATAATATTGATGACGAGGAACAGCTTTGGGAGGAATGTTGGTATAAAATTGAGATTAGTATATATAAATCTTCAAAAGTAAAAGGAGTTTCCGTTCATAATCTGCGTCTGTTAGGTAAGTATTTCGACGCAGTAAGGTTTACGCATAGAGATGACGTAAACGGTTATTTCTCCTTTTACCTGAAAGCTCTCAACCGTGATAAGGCAAAAGCAATAGCTTTGGAGCGTTTCCATGCTCTCTTGGCAGTAGAGTCCTCTCACTTTCCAATGCTAAGATGGACGCGTGTCAGAAAACCTTGTTATGGTTCTGAAGATTTCCAAGAAGGTCTCGTATTTGGGTATTTCGATTATAAGGCTTATTTCTATCCAAGTGATAGAATGGAGCGAGTACAAGACCTGTTTATGAAGATTAAAGATTCCTTGTCTATTCCATTGACTGATGAGGAGGAGGACAATATCGACTGGCAAAATCTCACAGAGTCTGTTTGTCTGCAGCTTATGAATAGTCATGGTTTGAAGATAGAATTAGAAAAAGATTTGCCTGTAGAATTTATTTGATTTAACAAGTAATTTTAAGAATTTATAGAAAAAGAAGATATGATGATACAGATTCAAGATTGGAAATGTGACAAGAAAATCGTGGTCGTGGATGAAATCAACCATGGCACCGTGCAGGTGGAGATACCGAAACCTGGAGAGTATAAGGATAAATATTACCAGCATGCCGATTGCGCCATCTACAACCTTTGGGTAGATGAGAAATATCGCAAGCAGGGTGTGGCACGCCTTCTGATGGAGACTGCGGAGAAGGAAGCCAAGAAATTGGGATGCAAGTCTGTGCAGTTGGAATATGATAAGGAGAGCGGGGCTTTCGTTCTCCAGTGGTATAAGCGCCTTGGCTATGTGGTGACGGCTTGTGGCATAGGCGGTCCGCTGCTGCTGGTAAAGAAGCTTTGAGGCGATACTTTGTCCTACCCATTACAAGGAAAAGTATTACCTTTGTAAATAGAAATAAATAAAGAAACTTATTCGTTCTAAATATTTAATGAGTTATTAGGTTATGTAATTACCCGACTGCAAGGAGTTGCAGCGTTTTAGATTATTCATTATGATTATAGGGCTTCTTCACTGCGAAGTGCAGGAGCCTTTTTCCATTTACTTTTGGATATTTCTTATTATATCATATATTCGATAATGTATTAATTTCCAAAAACGCAGAAGGGCAGGTGTCGTGATGACATCCGCCCTTTTATCTTTAAACGTTCCTTCCGTCCGGCAGCACAAACCAGCCGATATTTCCTCGCCAGAACTTGCATCCCAGGTATAAGGAGTCGAAGGCATCGGTGAAGTCGGTACGCTGCTGCAACGGCAGGTTGTCTTCCGTCTCCGCTTTCTTCTCCTGACTCTTATCCTTTCGGAATCCCTGATAGCCGATGCTCACTTCACAGAGCTGCATGGCGATAATCAAATCAGGGTTTTGAGTCTGATTGATGCGGATGGCAGGATATTCGATACCGGCAAGACCATTATTGATGATACGGTGCTTTACCTCGTGCTTCTCCGGCACACCCATATCTATCGCCGTCACGTTCCAGCCATTGCGTTCCAGTTCCTTAATCACTGCCTGGTAGAATCGCTCATCGGTCAAGGCATACGATGCACCTTGCTTTGCGGTAGCATCATAGTAGTAAACCACATCTCTGTTCACGGCCCTCTTCGGAGCATAATAATGTGAGAAATCATCTACCAGTTCACGCAGCTTGCGCTCGTTCTTCACATAGAAGCTCTTGATAACATTCACTGCCTCTACTCCGTCACGCTGATATACCTGACCTACCACCAGGGTATTGATATTCGCATTGTAGTCGAATGCGAGATAAAGAGGGAGGTCGTTTATGCAGTCGCTATCCATACGGCAGTCGTTTCTTTCGGACAGCTCTTTTAAGTCGGGCTGATAGCTCTCTGATGTAATCTTCTTGCCGCCGATGATGCCTGTAGCCTTTTGAGTGCTCCAGTTGGCTTGCGAAAGGGGGTCTATCTCATCGCAGGTGTAACCGTGAACATGATCTATATCCAGGTTAGAATAGAAACCATCGTTCGATTTCTTGATTTTTACGTTCAAAATACTGACCATGAAGGTATAGTTAGGCAAATCTCGCTTCATCGTGCGGATATAGTCTTCCGTAAGCAAATCTACATTGTCGAGGGTAGAAGCACGCCTAACGAGGAATGCCGAACGGCGAAGCTCTCTCAGATAGTCGTCTCGAAACTTATCCGCCTTGTCAAACATCTGCATTTCCCACCATTCTTCTTCCGTAAACAGATATTCATAATCATAGATGAGTTCTGCATCCGCTGCATCCACCAGCTTGTAGTTTACCGCCATATCCACCATATTCTTGGTAAGCTGATTACCATGGTTAGGCAGTATCTTAAACTGTCCCTCGTGCTTAATCATCTTGAGGGCGATGGCACGTACCATCAATCTCAAATCCGGTGGCACGGCATGGGGAGTATGCCCGGTCTTCTTGGCATTATAGATAAGGTCGTTATAGCGGATAATCTTGTTGGCATAGTCTTCCAACTGCTCCTGCACCCATCTGTAAGTCTTGCCTTGAAATTTACCTGATTCTATTGTAAGATCAAGCTTCTCCTCCTCGCGCTCCAGCCAACTGCCCTTGGTAGTAAGCGAAGCATCAGATAGGAATCTTGTCGATTTATAGAGCGGGTTGTAATCAGTAAAGTTGATGTTACCCAAAGGGTGAGTCTGGCCTGACAATGCCGGCATCAACTCATCGGTTACTTTCTTGTAAGGGAAGAATCTCGCCTCGTCACCTACCATCGCCGAAAAAGTGTAACTGTTGGCACTTGCGGTCTGTGAGAGGGAGATAAGTACCCACTGGGCACCATTCGCAAACCAAATGATATTGTCATAGCTTTTCGGCTTGAAGATAGACTCACGGGCGTGCTTCGGTGGTCGTCCCCAACCGAAATGAATGCCCTGCGTAAAGCCGAACATTCGTTCCATGGCAGCCATGGTACCAGGAATAGTCTTGCCGAATCCCTGCTGTCGTGATACGGCTACCCAGGCTCCCAGCATACCGGGCATAGAGTTAGAAGCCATCCAGACGTAGGGAGCCACAAGACCGTCGGTTTTACCCACACGTCTTGCAGCAATCACCCTTTCGTCCTTCGCAGCCATATACAGAGATTGCTGCTGGAATTTGGTTAGGTATATCAAATGTGGTTGTTGCATATTTTAAAATTTTGTTATCCTGAATGTATGTTGAAATATGGTTAGAAGAGCGAAAGTTGAATAGCTCTGTTGCCTCGCTCTTTCTGACGTTTCGGAACGTAGATGCGTTCCGTTACGAGATTGTTGGCCGTAGCTGATAGGGTAGAGCGATGAGAGAACTCTTCGATGCAGTCAAAGCGATCATCGGGCATCTGATAGGAAGATATGAAAACGGGTTGTGTCTGATGCTCGCACCAATCGTAGAAGCGCTCATAGTCGAAACCTTCAGCTTTATTATATACGTTAGTATCTTCGTAGGGAATATCGCAGTAGATTACGCTATCATCCGGAATTTCAACCTTGGCGTAATCAAGCACACTTGATGTGATGTTTAAAAATTGCCCCCCCCGAATTTCTCGGCAGGGATAGTTGTCGCTCTCGGTATTGCAATCTGTGCAATGCAGTTGGCTCGTTCTCCGTTGCAGAGTTCGCCCTGTCGATTTTTTTTTTTGAATCCCACAGACTCGGCTGCGGCATTCTTGGTGTTGAAGTTCTGACGGACGTTTGTAAGTCGTTCGATTGTTTCCAATCTGACTGATGCGATTTGCCCCTCCGTAAGACTGAAGGTTGGTATTGAGCCGTTCGTAAGCCTCTGTGCTCTGCAATCTTGATGATTCTGCCCCCCCCTCGTGACGTGTTCAACTTGCAGTTGGTGGCTACTCTCTGCCCCCTCAAATGATTGTTGCTGGAGGTGACCGAACTGGCTGAAATATCTCTTTACGGCAGCATATCTGCGCTGAATATCGCTGATAGGCTCAATAAAAGATAAGTCATATCCAAGTTCTTTTCCCAGAGAGTAATCACGAAAGAATATCGCATAATGGATAGCTTTCTTCAAAGGCTCAATTTCCTTAGAATAAAGATAATCTCGCAGATTATTTCCAAACGACCAGACTACTGCCACGTATGGGTCGGTATCTTTTAGTCTGAAGAAATCTTCTCTGCTTATCCATCTTGTCTCGTTCTGATATTTGCCGTTCAACGCATCAATGAATAGAGTAGGGCACATCCAGTTAATATCATTAATGTGGATATGCTCATACTTGTTTCTCAATAACGCTGCATGGCTCACCGCACACCCGCCGCAGAATAAATCTATCAGATGTGTGCGTTTAGGCAGGAGACTTACAATCCTCTCTGCCAGCTTGTTTTTACTTCCCTTATAGGGCAATCCGTATTTCATATCTTCCTCTATTTGTATATTTTAAAATAGGCTCGGCTGCGCCATTTCGAGCTGAATGCGTTTGCAAGCCTTGTCGTAATATTCTTTGTTCAGCTCAAAGCCGATGAAATTCCTCTTTTCCCTGATGCAGGCGATGGCGGTAGTGCCGCTGCCCATGCAGTTATCGAGAACCAAATCACCTTCATTAGAATGCTTGGCTATAATTTCTCGAATCAAATCTACTGGCTTCTGGGTAGGGTGAAATCTATCCTTTTCATGGCAGATAGGGTAAGAATATACGCCATTATCGTACTCGCTTTTGAATATAGGAGACGAACCTTTTACGGCACAAACGGCAAATTCCTTGGCGTTCGTGAGATAGTTAATCTTACTATTAATAGGAACGGGGTTTGTCTTCTGCCACTCTATCAATCGTAGCTGATTAAAGCCCGCTTCCTCCATCGCTTCTTTTACGATATTGATTTTCCACAAATCGTAAAAGCAGACGATATATCCGCCATCCTTTAGACATCGATATGATTCCTTAATCATCTTTTTTATATCAAAAGCGTCAGGTTGGTCCCATTCCCCAAAATCAATGGATATACGAAATCTGTCGGTGTCTTTTCCTGTTGGCTTAGACTTAGCATAGTTAGAATCCCGAGAAATTGCGTATGGCGGGTCGGTTATTATCAGCGAGATTGAATCCTTGCCAATCTTCTTGATCCCCTTCAAGCAATCCTCATTGTATATCCTATTGCATTCCAGTAGGTCGTCACCATTTCCGTTCCAATAATCGGCATAATCATTAAACTTATCTTCTTCGGTTGGTTCCAAGCTAGTGAATGTGGTACCGCATCGGTCACAGCGATATGTATTTTCTACTCGACCATCTGGTACGTCATTCTCTCCGCACCAAACAATACCCCTACCACAAGTAGGGCATTGAAGTGAAATGATTTCAAGTGTTTTGTCTTTTGTCATAAAGTCTAAACTACAAACTATAAATAATTAACTATCTCAACTTCCCCACATGCCATTTCGAGCAAACCTTGCACTGATAAGCCGTATATCCAGCAGCCATGATTTTAGGGTGCAGGTGCAGAAACTCGCAGGCTTCATCCTCACTCTCGTAGGCAACCTTGGCTTTCCAGCCGTGACTGCTTTTCCTCGTCCAGTGTTCCGGATCAGGACGGAAGGGAGGTATCTTGTTGGGATGATGATTTTCGTATCGCTTACTCATCGGCTGGCTCCTCCTTTATTTCTTTAGCCTGTTTGCCAGCCTCATTCTCTTCCATCACCTCTTCCATGTAGTCGAAGTAATCAGGAGCTTTCTCCGGAGTAGCATTCAGACTCTCCTCATCGGCTATCTGCTGCATATCCTTCACCGTAAGACCGTACTTGCGAGCCATCTTGCGCTTGTACTCATCGGTATAGTTGATGCGGTCGTGCTTCACGATGCTTACATCCTGGGTAATGGCAATGCGGCTCATATCTGGCATCTCATCCGTAGCATCCTTATCCTCCGCGAAGTTACCATATACATTAGCCAGGGCTTGCATACCCTTATCCACCGCGCGGTCGTTGTTCTGCTGCTTGCCCGTGCGGATGAGCCATTCAGCGCTGCTCAGATACATCGCCTTGTGGCGAGGACTTTCATCGGTCTGGAAGAAACGGATAATATGGTTGCAGACTGCCACATCATTATTCAGTTCCGTAACCGTGCGAGGTTTGATATTTCCTTCATCGTCAATATCAATATGCAGCGCCATCACCATTTCCTGCGCCTCTTTGTTGCCCTGTCCTGCCTGGTTCACAAAGAGCGTATAATCGCGTCGTGCGATATTGCGGCAGGTGGTACGCGGGTCTATATCGTTGTTCTGCACCCATCGCTTGTAGAACTCAGCACAAATCTGCATGCGGTATCGCTGTTCCAGTTTGGGGAACATCGTCTCCATGCTGAGACCATTGGATAGCCACTTGTCTATCCTCTGCAGGGTGTTTTGCGTTAATTGGCTCATTCCTTATTAATGTTTAATGTATAAAATGTATAATTTGTGGAGCATCGAAAAACGAATTTCGTGTCATTCGTGTTCAAAAACCCCGAACCCCGAAACGCTATATGGTAAGGTCGATACCAAACTGACCTTCCAGGAACTTCTTGTAATCGGGCTTACCGAATAGTGTGCCGTTTGCCTTTTCCCAATCTTTGTTGTTGTCATAGAACACATCACGCGTAAACCATTCGTAAACGTTATCATATCTGCTTACTGCTGGCGAGTCAGGATGCGTATCTAAGAATTTCTGTCCCGCCCTCAGATAAGCCTTGGCTATGCGGGGATGCTTCTGAAACCCGATAAGGCGCTTGCGTCTTGAAGCCAGGGGGCAGCACATGCAGCCGAGTCTTCGGGTAACGTCGATTTGCCCCCCCCCGTATCATAATATACTGGTGCCAACTTCAATCCTCTGTCGAGAATGAAATCTCTCACGTCTTCGTTGGTCCATTCCAAGATAGGATAAATCTGCTCTACATGATTTTCCTTTTTCTTAGAACCATAGTACCGGCATTCGGTAGGCTCGTTATATCTTTCCTTTCTCGCTCTGCTTTCTTCTTTGCGAACACCGATAACAATTTTATCGAGGATTTTATATTCCTTCAGAACTTCACAGCAGAAACGGCTAAAGCGATTAGGAAACCCTTTCTTTGCAATAAGCTGAAAGAAATTCTCTTTAGGTCTGAGAATTTCCACGCCCATCTCCTTCACGTGGGCGATAGTGCCAGGTGGGTCGATGGTGGTGTTCTTGTATGTCGCCCGATACTTGATACCGGCTTCTTTAGCGAGTTGAAGAATCACATCACTATCTTTACCACCCGAATAAGCCAGTTCTATCTCTCCATCGTACCTTTTCTGTACGCTTTGCAGGAGTCGGATAGACTGATCTATCTTTTTCTGTAATTGCTCGTTTATCATTTTGCGCCTTTTTAATTTCTTTATTTGCCCACAAAATTACGAAATCGCCCCTAAATGATTGGGACAACCCCCGAACCCCCTTATCTCGAAATAACACCCCTCTCGCCCCGTCCCCAGCGATTCCATCGCAGGTCCCTCAATCCTTTTGTCCCCATCTCTCAATAAAAAACCGATACCTTTGTATCGTATTAAAAAACATAGGATAACATTAAAAAGAAAAAAGAAATGCAAAGTTTAATTCCAACTCTTACAAGGTTTCTTGCAGCCATTATCGGCTTGGTATGGTGTACCCTGGAACCATCCCTTAACTACATCGCCGTATGCTTCTTCGCCCTTGTCTGCGACTGCTACACGGCATGGCGCTGCAACTGCCGCATCTATTCCCGCTACCGGGAGGCTATCAAGAAAGACCCTCGATGCAGAATTGATGGGAAACTGAAATCTAAGAAAATGGCAAAGATGGTGAAAGATTTCTCCGTCCTCATCCTTGCGATATTCTTGGCCACGATGGTAGATACCGTCATACTCGATTTCCAAAATCCTCTCCATCTCGCTAATTATCTTGCCGCCATCTATTGTGGCGTGCAGCTCGTAAGTATCCTCGAAAACGAGAGTACCTGCAATGGGGCACCCTGGGCAAGAGTGATGCAGAAGATTGTAGCCGATAAAACCGAAAGACACTTCAACGTGAAGCTGAAAGACCTGATGAAGGAGGCAACAGAAGAGGAGGATAACAAGGAAGAAGTTACTCCGAAAGAAGAAAAGAAAGAAGAGGAAGCAAGCGATGGTAAAGAAAACGAGCAATAAACGTCCTCCGTTGAAGGAAATCTTTAAAGCCAAACGCTTTTTATCTCAAGAACTAGTAGGTGCAAAGTTTCATTCCTCCCCCGAACCCTTCGAGTTTAATGAATGTAACTGGATAGCCAACGAAAAACCAGAGGTAGTAAAGGCGATGACTATTTTGGCAAGAGCCGGTATCTATTTATCAATAAGCGGGCATGAATATATGATGAGAGAAAAAGCACTCTGTGCAAATAACTCTTAATTTCTGTACGCTATCAGTTAATAATGTGTTAAAATCCCTTTGAATTATGACAATATCAAATGTTTTGGAACATTGGGCAACCATCTACAAGCCCTTATCTCATAACCCGACAAGCAAGAAGCTGGAAGACCAGAGTTTCTTCCGCATCCGTGATATTGATGAGGAAAATATCTTTTCCCGAAACGCCAATATCATTCACTCTCCCTGTATGCTCTATCGTGTCGTTAACTCCGGAGAACTGAAATCGGATAAGCAAGCCCTGATTACTTATCAGGTCTGTTTCCTTACCCGACTGAAAGACTCCTCTGCTACATTGGGTAGATATGATGGCTGCAAATTGCAGGCTGCATCGGATGATCTGATGGAGTATTGCGAAGACCTCGCCTCTTATCTCACTCAGCTTCGCCGCACGGGTATCTGTCCTATCACGGGCAGAAACTTCAAGACGGAAGAGCCTAAATTGGGCATAGAGCTATCATCCGTCGATATAGAGAGTTTCGCCTATGGTGTAAACCCTCTTTTTCATGGTCCGAGCTGGCTTCTTGCCGATTGTTATTGGCAGACTATCCGTCCGCTCTATAACTTCCAATGCGGGAAGGAGCAGAAATATATCATTCATGCATCGACAGAAGACGGAAAGGAGGGATAAGCTATGCCTATCAGAACTCAACCTATCAAATCGCCCTTTGCACCCCTGAAAGAGGTGGCAGGTGTATATCTGAAACAAGCCCTTCTTGATATAGAAGTTAACTTCAATACCCAGAAGATTTATCCGGTAGAGGTGTATCGTGGCTACGAGAAGGTGAATAAATATCGTGAGGAACACGGCATGTGGTACTCTACGGGTGAAGGTAAGAAATCCTTTGAGGGTACGGTATATCAGGCTGATGAAAAGACGGGTAATCTGATGGTAGGAATCCGTTATAACGATTATCTCCGCTATGTGGATATTGGTGTAGGTTTGACGGGTGATCCTCGTGACCCTGCAGCTCATATCACTGCCGATAAGGTGGACCGTTCAAAGAAAGCCAAGTTCAAAACCCGCTATATCGGTAAGTGGGATAGAAGGGCTGGTAAATCTCATCGTCCTGCCATCATGCGAACCGTCCGCAGACTGAAAACAAGATACGAAAATCATCTTGCCGATTACTATGGCTACCAAGGCTTGTTACAGATAATGAACGCCCTGGAAGGCGAAGGTGATTAACCCATCTCGCCCCCGTCCCCAGCGGTTTTATCGCCGGTCTCATAACCCCCAAAAATAAACATTAAAAATAAAAAGCAATGACAAAGAATAAAACAGAGGCTATCATCACGCTCAACGGTCAACAACCGCTCCAGGTTTTGAAGCAGTTGCAGGAGGCAGCAGCGGGTATATCCGACCAGATAGATGCGGCTCAGGCGAAGCTGAAAAACCTGAAGCCGAACACTGATCCATATAAAGCCCTCGATGCGACCATCAAGGATTTGAAGAAGCAGTATGATTTGCTGGCTTCTGCGCAGATTAAGGATATTTCGGCCAATGAGCGTTTGCAGAGCGTAGTAAACCAGCTCAGTAATACTTCACTTCGCAACCTGCGCCGTGCATTGGGCGATGGCAAGCGTCAGCTCGAAGGCTTGTCAGAGGCAGAGATGGAGCAGGCTAATTCCATCCGTGCGATGATGAAGGAAGTAGGCGATGAGATACGTCTGCTCGAAGGTAAGTATGTGAAGATTAAAGAAGGATTGAAGGATGTTTATGAGCAATCCGACCAATGGCTCAGTAAGGCTCTTACTCAGCAGAGAGAACTCGTTTCCTCTTTAAAAAAAACCGATGCCAGCTATCAGTCTAATCTTGACACTTTGAAACAACTGGAGGCGGAGGAGGATAGGCGCAAAGGCAAGATGAGTGTTTGGGAGGCTACTGGCATCGTTAACAGAAAGCACGCATCTGCATCTGATTTGCGCAGGGCAAAGACAACCCTCACGGAAGCTAGGGATAATACTGATTTATCTGATGAGAATAAGATTAATTCTTATAACGAAAGCCTTGCTACCATCGAAAAGCGTCTGGAGGCGGTTTCCGGTAAAGCTCAGAAGGCTTCTATGGATTCTATTACGCTCTTAAATATTCTGAGTAATCCTAACGGACATCCTGCAGAAGATATTAAGGCGGCAATGGATGCTATTCAAAAGCAGATTCAGAAGTTGCCTGTAGGCTCACAGGAGGTGGCAAAACTTCGTCAGCAGTGTGCTATGTTGGAGAAAGCCCTGAAAGGTACCTATCTTTCGCATAGTCAGCTTAATGATGTTATCGAGAGAGGAAGAAGGGGGAAAGCTTCTATCAATGAGTTGAAACAGGCTTACAATCAGCTTTCCGAAGAGTTGAATCAGTTAAACACCAAAAGCAAGGAGTTTAACGAGAAACAAAAAGAGCTGAAGGATTTAAAAAAGAATATCGATAATGCTACCGGGTCAATAAGCCAGCAAAGTAAATCCTGGCAGACGGCAGTGAAGAACCTTACGGCATACGTGGGTCTCTTCCAGGTCTTCAATGCTATCAAAGATACAGTTACTTCTGCTATCAAGAAAAACTTTGAATATTCTTCGTCTTTGACGGATATTCGCAAGGTGTCCGGACTCACGATGCAGGATGTCAATAAACTGTCTGAGGAATTGGCTAAGATTGATACTCGTACTTCTGTTGATGGTTTGGCTCAACTTGCCTACCAGGGTGCAAAACTTGGTATGGGTAAGTATGGCGTGGAAGGTATGAAGCAGTTCGTAGCTGCTGCCGACCAGATCAATGTAGCAATCGGTGAGGAGATGGGAGAGGAAGCGCTGCCGGCTCTTTCTAAGATGGTGGAGACGATGGGTCTTATCCCGAAGATGGGTATCGAAAAAGCGATGCTTGCTACGGGTTCGGCTATGTTCAAACTGTCTTCTACCTCTACATCTACCTCTACTAATATCGTAGAGTTTGCCAAGCGATTAACCGGTGTGAGCCGTACTGCAGGTATCACTACCGACCAGTTGTTGGCTCTCGGTTCTGCATCTGATTCCCTCTTCCTGATGCCGGAGGTGAGTGCCACGGCGATGTCTAAGTTCATCGTAGCTTTGCAGAAGAACCATAACCTTATCGAGAAGGATTTGGGTATTCAGCAGGGTACTATCAAGAATATGTATGCCGCTGGCCATGCCATGGATGCCATCGTTCTTGTATTGGAGAAGATGCGTGACAAGGGCAACATGAATGCTCTTGGTGAAATCTTTAAAGACCTTGGTTCTGACGGACAAAGACTTATTACTTCTATGGTAACTATGTCTAAGAACGTAGATGTACTGAAGGATCATCTCTATGAGTCTAAGGAGGCATTCGAGGAGGCGACGGCCGTAACCAGTGAGTACACGATGCAACAACAGTCTGCCGCAGGTATATTGGATAGAGCCAATAATCTTTGGGAGAAGGCATTTGTCAACCCTGATGGCGTGGAGAGTGTAAAGGCTATGGC
>NFYZ01013041.1_pt1 | contig 37889 bp, 45 predicted proteins | sample 1092561 | NCBI WGS metagenome assembly NFYZ01 (sample SAMN03609887, study PRJNA323583) | gut metagenome | isolation source: feces | host: Rattus norvegicus | place: Malaysia | collected 2013 | reverse complement strand
TGTGAAAATTGCCCAAATCCGCCAAATTATCTGAAAATTAGCCGAAAACCGCTACTTTTTAGCGGTTTCTTTCGGTTTTCTCTTCTGTTTTAAGTCAATTTCATACTTTTCCTCTCCAATTCTGAAAGAAATCAGCTTTCCGACATTCAAAATCTGAATATCTTCCGCAAAATTGGGAAGAATTGCCGCAATTTCGCGAATAACCATCTCTTTTGTCGGATTTTCCTTACGAACCCGCTCTTTTTGTGTCTTTTTGCGAGGGTCCTTTGCGCTTGCCTGGTGGATTGTCGCTGTAATGCGGTTGTCCTTTGCTTTCTTTTCCAGTGCTTCTTGTTCCTCATTCTCAAGGTATCCCTCATCTTCAAGCCACATCTGAATAGCCTCTTCTTTTGTCAATTCAAGGCTTTTCATTGACCGCTCAATGTCAGCGTCAGGAATGTTGATATTTTTACCATTCAAATTATACTTCATATTTGAAAACCTCTCTTTCTTAACTTTCTAAAATAATTATAACAAAAAATTTTTATAATGTCAATAGTTTTTTTGAAAATCTTTTAAAGGTTTTGTGGAATGGGGCTTGACGCCCCACGCCACATAGAAAGGAGGATTTTCAAAAATTGTGTTTGAGGAGTAGGGAGGGGATTTGAACTCCTCTACCCCGAACAACTGTTCGCCTACTCTGCAAGAGAGAAGAAAGACTTCTTCTTGTCTGTGGTCTTAACCACATTGGGCATCTGCCGAACCAGTGCGGACAACTTCTGATTGGAGTATGCGGAAAGCCGAGCATCCTTCATCAGTTCAGTGATAGTTACAGGCTTACCTATGTCAGCGAGTACAGCGGAAATCACTTCCATAATGCCGACATTTTCTTTCTGTGTCTTAGTCTGTCCAGACTTAGCGGACTTCTTCTCCAGCAACTCAACCTCATGGTTGATGAAAGCCAACAGCTCTTCCTTGTTAGCGGGATTAGCCTGCTCCACAACAGTTGCTACCATTCCGAAATACTCTCTCTTTGTAATTCTCTTCTCTGCCATAATCAACACCTCTTACCTTTCTTTGTTTGTTTTTCTTTACATTTTTATTATATCATAAGCATTTTTGTTTGTCAAGACTTTTTTTTATTTTTTTTTCGCTTGACTTTTTGGAAATTTTGTGCCCGTCTCGAACAAGCGTTCGCCTAAGCGAACACTTGTTTCAACTCCATTTCTTTTCTTGCCCTCTGCACTTTCCGCCAACAAGCGGAATTGATAGAGTTTTCAAAAGGCTTGTGCTGTCTATAACAGTATGCCATGATTGCAATTTCAATCAGTACATCTTCTAAACCTGTATGACTTTCTACAAAATCAGCGTCTTTTGTGATATATCTGTATGCACATTCAGCAGAAGTCTGAATATTGCCAGCCTCGGAGACAAAGCCATTTTCCAGCGCATATTTGATATAACTCGGTCTATTCAAAATCACGCTACAAGCCATATTCCAGATACAAAAGAACTCTGTGCCATAAGGGAAGAACCACCGCAAGAAAGACTTTGTGATATAGCGTGTATCATTGTTCAAAGCTCTCTTGTCAAAGCCCATATTGTAAGCCCCGACTTTGGTTACTCCATAAACCTGCATATCTGCTTTAATCTGTCGGCGGATATTGTAGAAAGTCTTTAACTCTCTTTTTCCGCTCTTTATATCTTCCCAATATTGCGGAATTTTTTCAGCGAAATATGCCGACTGCATAAGGTCTTTATTGTCAATGAACATTTCAGCGACTACAAAACTTCTTGCAATCTCAATATTCCCATGCCTATCGCATATAGCATACCCAATATCATAAGGGAGTGGCTGTTCTACACTGTTAGCGGTTTCTGTGTCAAGTACCATAAAATATTCTTTCTGCATTTCTATTATCCTCTCTTTCCTTACCTTGTAATGCTATTATATCAGAAGTCTTTCATCATGTCAAGGGTTTTTTGCAATCTTTTCAAATTTTTATATTGCCGATTTTCGCAACACCAACAACAAGAACCATGATTGCGACAAGTCCTATCAATCGCCTTGCTACCTCTATACATTTTTCTATGTTCTTTACCGCTCATAATTGCCTTGTCAAGTGCCATTGTGTTTACCTCTCTTTCCTTACCTTGTAAATACATTATAGCACCGCCACACCAAAAAGTCAACATACAAATTGCATAAATTTCGGGATACAGATTTGTGCAAATTTTTCTCACATTTTGCTTGACAAATTTGCGGCAGTATGGTATAATAGAATTTTCGGCGCGCAAGGGTCGTGCGCGCCGCGAGCACAAAAAGAGAGGGCAAAGCATTTCTGCTTTGCCCTCGCAGTATTCATTTTTTTTATTCAGCAGTTGCCGCCTTTTCGGCTCTCCGCTTTGCAAAGTAAGCCATTCTCTTTGCCAGCGTTTCGGGATTGACCTTGACCTCTTCTCTAATTTCGTCAAGCCTTGTCTGAAGCTGACCTGTCGGCTGAAGTTCCCTTGCCTTTTCGTAAGATGTGGTTTCCTGACCGCCTACTACATAAACTAATTTTCTCATATTGATTTTCCTCTCTTTCTTTTTGATAAATTTATTATATCATATTTTTTGTTAGTTGTCAATAGTTAAATTTTAATTCTTGTAAAATTGTTTCTCTAGCTTTATCGCTTAATTGTTCAAAGTCACGAATAATTTCATTTAACAAAGCATTTTCATCTACTGAATACTTTTGAAAAATAACTTGTTTATTATGGCGGTCAAAATAAATTTCTAAAGGCTCTCCTTCTTCAATATTTAATTCTTGTCTAATTGTTTTAGGAATAACAATTCTTCCTAAATCATCTACTCTTCTTATAATTCCAGTTGCAATCATTTTAATACCCTCTTTCCTTGTTTCTATAATAAGTATAGCACACTCTTTCGCTCTTGTCAACTACTTTTTGAAAAATTTTTCTGACGTGCAAGCGGTATTATAACCGCTTGCTTTCAGATACAAAGAATTTTGCATTATGCTTTTCTGCTAATTCTTTAACAAAAGCACTTTCCTTTTGTGTTGCACAGTAGATATTGAAAACTGTCCATTTGCCAACATTCTGAATACAGTTGTGCGGAATTGCGAGTTCTTCTAACTGTCTATTGAGAATATCTGTTTTGTTTGCTCTAACAGTTAATTCAACTTTCCACAGTTTGTCTTTTGCTGTCTTTTCCTCAATCCACTTTACAACATAGACACCGACCAGATTACAACCGCCGATAATTACAGCCTTTTCCCACAGCGGAAGTTCACAGCTCATGTAAACTACAATTACAGTATAGAAACCATACGCTAAAGCGTTTACAATCGCGGCTACTGTCTTACCTGCATTTACAGTGCAAAGACTTTTTACAGTCTGCATTACTACATTGAGTGCGTTCATTGCGATAAATAAAATTAGTAAGTTTGTCATTTTAAAAACCTCTCTTTCTCTCTTTCTATAATTATTATATCATTCTTTTATTTATTTGTCAACACTTTTATTGAAAATTTTAAGTACCACATATTCAAAAACATTTGACAATGCTACTAAACGACAATTTTCAGCCACTTGTTTACTATTGCGGAAAGCCTTTTTACTTTTAATAGGTTTCATTGTGCCATCTGTATAATATGCTTTAAAATAATACATTTCCTTATCCTTCCTTTCCTTACCTTGTAAATACATTATACCAACGTTTCGGGATAATTGCAATAGGTAAAATACACAAAAATCGCACAAAATTTTTATGCAACATAACACTTGACACGCAAATCGGCGCGGGGCGATTGTCCGCGCGCCGCCAAATCAAAAAAGGCTCCCCATTTCGGGAAGCCCTCTCAAATACCCTTTCGGGTTGCCTACTACTCCGCAATGGAGAAGTAGGACTTCTTTTTCTCGGTGGTCTTTACAACCTCACCGCTCTCGACCAGCTTTTTCAGCAGAGCAGACAACTTCTGATTGCTGTATTCAGCCATTGCGGAACTCGCCGCCTGCAACTCGCTGATGGTGACAGCCTTGCCAACCTCGCCCAGAGCGGTCTTGATGCTCTCCATGATGCCGACATTCTCTTTCTGCGTCTTGGTTGCACCGCTCTTTGCAGACTTCTTTTCGAGCAACTCAACCTCGTGAGCGATGAAAGCCAGAGCCTCGGTCTTGTTCTCCATTTCAGAACCCTCAACCACATTTGCCAGAACTGCGAACCACTCTTTTTTAGTCATTTTCTTTTCCATAATCCATTACCTCTTTCTTTCTTTTTATTTGTTTTGATGTATTTATTATATCATTTCTTTATTCAGTTGTCAAGTGTTTTTTGAAACTTTTTTTATTTTTTCTTGCGGTGCTTACTTGATGTAAGCACCTGCAACCGCTCTGATAGAGCCATCAGGATTCATGAAAACCACATTGTCCGCAATCACCCGAATACCTTTCTGCTTTGCGTCATAGCGGAAATCCCTGTCATTTCTCCACTTCTTAAGAAACTCTCTCTTGCTCATGTTCTCTACCTCTCTTTCATTTGATACATTTATTATACCATGTTGGCGGTTACTTGTCAAGAACTTTTTTCATTTTTTTTCTTTTGTGGCGGAAGTCACTCCCTGCTCTTCCGCCCTGCCTGTATTGCAATCACGCCCTAAAGGGAGTAGGCTGTGGCGTGTAGCCTTGCACGCAAGACTAATTTTTAACTTGTTGGTGTTATTTCGGAGGACTTCTCATTGCTTTTGCACTTCCTTTCTATGCTTTTATTATACTACCTTTTCTTTTGTTTGTCAAGCACTTTTTCAAGATTTTTTAGGATTTTGTTTTCAAAGAGCTGGACTTCTTTTCCTAAGCAATCGACCTCTTTATCAAGAAACCTACCACCTGTACTTGTTAGAAGTCCGACACCCTTTCCTATCTTGTATCTTTATTATAGCACTTGTCTTTCGGTTTGTCAAGAGTTTTTTTCAACTTTTTTTAATTTCTTTTTTTGTTGTTTTTCTCTTTCCCTTACCTTGTAATAATATTATAGCAAAAATTTTAATAAAAATCAATAGGTAATATTAACCAAATTTCGGGAAACATCTTTGTGCAACTTTTAGGCGGAAATCACTTGACAAAACTGCTGAGACTATGGTATAATGGAATTTCGGCCGCGCGAGGAACGTGCGCGGCCCGCCCAAATAAAAAAAAGCCAAAAATCACTGTTGATTTTTGGCTTTTTCTTCCTTTAAAATTTTATTGATTTCTTTTTTCAATTCTTTTAAGCTGTCAAGAGAGCAATAAACTTTATCGCCCCAGCCACCGCAAATTGTATAAGGATAACTTCTATCGTCACTTCTCTCTATTCTCATTTTTACCACCTCTCGCCTTTCATCAGTTTCATATATGCTTCTTCTACTACTTCAATTCTTGCTGTCTCACAAACTCTTGCAAAGCGGATTGTTTGGTCAACCTCGAAACCATATTTTCTGATTACATCATCTAATAATTGTTCTCTGTACTCTGTCATTTTTGTTTACCTCTCTTTCTTTGATAATACTATTATAACAAACTCTTTATACGTTGTCAACACTTTTTGAATTTTTTTTATTTTGGAAGTGGCTTTTATGCCACTTCCGCAATCAATAAATCTGCTAACTTTTCCATGATGTTTTCTTTTGCGTTGATTGTATCGCCTAAGTGCCAACCTTTCCGCACTTTTTCATTGTCATCTACCAAAATCTGGAAACCGCCATTTTTGCGTGTGCAGTTTGCTTTTGTTGTACCATATTTTACAAAATGAATTTCATCAAAGGGGAAGTTGTGCTTTTCAAGCCATTCTTTCTTTGCTTTTCTTACTTCTTCATCATAGGCTTTTGTTGCTCCCATTGCCAACCAACTTGTAACAGCGATTGTCCAGCCGATTTCTTTTAACAGTTTCAGCAGTTCCGCAAGTGTATCCATGTCGTACATAGGTTCTGCTACCTTGTAAGGCGTTGCGTCCTCTGCCCTAAGCATTTCTAACCAACCCTCTACACCATACAGATTTGCGATTGTTCCATCCATGTCGAATACTAAAGTTTTGCTCATTTTGTTTATCCTCTCTTTCCTTGTTTCTATAATAAGTATAGCATACGTTTTCTTGTTTGTCAACTACTTTTTGAAAAATTTTTTACTAATCTGCTACCATGTCAATCATTCTCATTTTACGAGGTTTAGGCTCATTATATTTATCTTTTGAAACAATGCCTTTTTTAAGTTTTTCAAGCGTTCTTTCAACTACGATTTGCGCACCGTTAAACTTAATTTGTACTTGTCTACCGTCAATTTCTAAATCGCCCTCTACATAAAAAGGTACATTGTCCTTTCCCCGAAAAGTCTGACCATTCATTTCAGATACTAAACGCTCAAACTCAACGCCTTTATTATATTCGCCATTTAAGATTTCCTCACTACCTAAGCAGATAGCCCCTTTTCTCATTAACTGCTTTTGATAGTTTTGTGGAAGTCTTAACTGTAACTTTGCGCAACCGCCTTTTTTACTGCTTTCGTGTTCTACTCTCATATAACGAGGCATGATTTCTTTTACCTCAATCATGTATACTTCATGCTTATAAATGAAGCCTAAAATGTAGCTGTCCGCCGCACTGAATTTCCTATAGTTTCTAATCATGGTTTCCTTTGTCATTTTGTGTTCCCTCTCTTTCCTTACCTTGTAAATACATTATAGCACGCGGGCGTCAGCACGTCAAGCCTTTTTTCAATTTTTTTTCAAAAAAAAATGCACAATTTCGGGAACCGATTATTGTGCATTTTGTCTATTGACAGTGAACGAAAAATGTGGTACAATATAATGATGCGCAAATTCGGCGCGGGTCGACAGTGCACGCGCCGCCGAAAAGAAGATGCTTGATTATTCATCAAGCATCACATCTAAACTCATGTATTCATCATAGGTTTCATAAATTGTGTCAAGGGAAACATCCAACCTCTCACACATTCCGCAGAAGATAATGGTGTGGATATCCTCAAACCCAAACTTCCTTATTACATCATCCATCATTCTTTCAAGTTTATCTGTCATTTTTTTTATTTACCTCTCTTTCATTTGATATATTAAGTATAGCACGTTCTTTGCGGTTTGTCAACCCTTATTCTGTAATTTTTATAAGAAACTGACCCTCTGAAATGTAAAACTCAAATGAGTACTGATTGACTTCCAAAAACCTCTTTACTCTTTCAAATGCTTCCTTATCTGTATACATCAATGACATTGTGTTTACCTCTCTTTCATTTGATACACTTATTATAGCATTTCAGGATAACTTTGTCAAGCGGAAAGCCAGACTTTTTAGAGAAAAATATCTGGCTGTATACTGCTATGGAGCGAACCGACCGCACCTCGAACGTGTACGGTCTCCGAAACAAATTATTTCAGAAATGAAGTAATAGCTTTAAAGCATAAGTCCGCATTATCTTTAGAGTGAGTATCTTCTTGCTCTGCAAAGTGATTCATTGCTGACGTTAGCAAGTCTTTAACAGATACAAACTCAAGCACAAGCTTTAAAGCAGTTAGTTCGTCCAAACTAAGCTTCATTGGTTCTGCTCCTTTCTTTATTCTATTGTCTTTTGTTTTTCTTTACATTATTATTATACCATAATTTTTTAACGTTATCAACAAGAGGCAGAAAAAGGAGAGCTTTATTGCTCCCCTTCCGCGTTTTCATTTTTTACCCATCCGCGTTCCCGCTTTATTCTTTCATAGCGTTCCGCATTTTCTTTGGCTATCTTTTCCTTGTCATACTCTCTCATCTTTACTTTTGTATAATGATACCGCTTTAAGTCCGCATTACCCCAATACCTTTTTTCGCATATCTTGATAATGCCCCTCTTGCGGATGTCGCCTGTGTAGGCTACTTTACCTACCTTTGCAAGGTCATCTGTATCTGCCTTGACAATGGCACTTACTGGTCTATACTGTCCTGTCTCGCAAATCAGTGTTACTTGATACTCTTTAATCATGTTATCAACCTCTTTCTTTGTGTTGTTATCTTTGTTCTTTATATATTTATTATAGCATGAATGTGTTTGTGTGTCAAGTGTTTTTATCAAACTTTTTTGCGCTTGTTCTATCGGCTCTTATAGCAATACTCTACTACATAGCACTTGTGTTCACAAGAGAAACAACAATAACACAAACTAATGTTCGGATTATTCTTTACCTTATTGAAGTAGTTAATCATCTGTCCTTTATAGTCAAACTTCTTTGTAATCATGCTCGTTACCTCTCTTTCTATCTCTTCCCTTTCTGTAATTATACTATAACACATTATACTCCACGTGTCAAGTAGTTTCGGGATAAAGTTTATAGTAATATTATACAAACATTTGGTAGAAAATTTGTGCAACATTACTACTTGACAAGAATCGCGGCTCGCTGTGACCGTGCGCGAGCCAGCGAATGTATTATCATAATTTATAATCATAATAAAATAAATCATCTATCAATAAAGCTTTGATGTGTTTATCTTATGAACGAATGTGTTAGTATGAAACAACTAAGTCTTGAGCCCGTTGAGCGACTTCCCGCGTTCTTTATTTTGTGGGGCTATCATTTTATTTTACAGCTAAAAGAAGTCACGAAGAACCTGACGTACTAAAGAAAAAGTCCCGGGGTGTATTTCGGGAAAAAAATTTTTTGACTTTGTGAAAATGATTTGGCCTCGTCCAAAAAATCTCCAAATGACTTTTCAAAATCAAAACACGGCTTACCATTATCTCCTAATCCATACTTTTCAGTATGTAATCGAACATTTCCCCCGTTATTTCTTACTATTGTAGCATCCATTCCTTTTTCATCTCTCCTTCTCCATCATATAAACATTTTATATTTCCATTTAATGTCCATACATAAACATAAACATATCCGCAATCATTATCCCAAACCAACCTTACATCACAGACTGTTCCAGGAACAAAAGGAAGGCTACCTCCTTTATAAATTGCCTTCCTCATTATTTCCATCCTCAGTATTTTCGCCATCTCCTTCTCCTTTATCAATCTTATCCGCAGGTACTAAAGGAATTGCAGGAATAACTGTTGGCTGCGCTGGGTCAAGAGGAGTTGCAGGTATTACATTTTCGTCCCAGCTAATCCAATATTTATTTTCTTCATCCCTCTTCTTAACTACTAAATATCCTGCGGCTGTCAAAGCATCAATCACTTCTTCTCCCATTATAACAACATGTTCACCCAGGTCAAATTCGCCTATAGCCGCCCTTCCGCGTATCTTAGCTGTAAGAATATTAATTTCCCTATTCCGCTCTCTTTCTTCTTTTGATGCTTTGTTTACTTTTGAAATGGCACGGATTTGCTCTATGTCGGGGATTTCAACTTTGCCATCGCCAAGTAACGTAACTAATGCGTCAAATATATCTTTATTTATCATTTTCTTCCTCCTTATATAAAGTTACAAGTAATGTATTTCCATGAACGCCGCGCGCTTCATAGAAAAGTTCTACTAACCAACCTTGTTCCAATTCCGCATTGATTGTATTTTGTATTGTTGATACCATCGCATCTGCATTTATAGCTATTACTTTATTTTTCATTCTCTTTTCTCCAATAATTCATTTAATCTATCCACTTTAACATTTATTGCGGAAACTATCAAATCGTCTGATAATCCCACAATTTCCTGGATATATCCAACACAAAGCAAGACATCCGCGACTTCTTCCAAAATATTTACAGTATCGCCCTTTCCCCGCAATTCCTTAGAAAGAGCTTGCTGTAATTCTGCTAATTCTTCCATACAAATGATTAAGTCATGATGACCTCTTGGATTATGGTCTTGAAGACTATCTATAGAACGTCTAATAACATCTTTATAATAGCCACGGTCCATATTTCTTTCATCACGATTTAATGCAGACATAAATTTTTCTTTATTCATCTTTCAACTCCTTATAATCAGAACATGGATATTCTGCTTTTATTCTTTCTTCATTATTTTCATAAGGACAATCAAATACTCTACCTTCTGCCAAATGAGCTAAACAAATAATATAATTATCTTCGTCTATCATTTGCTGTTGACACCATAACTTCATCCTTGCCACTCCTCACATTTATATCCATGTTCATTTAACCACGCGGAAGCCAGCTCATCTGCGCTTGACATCTGGCAACTGCCATTCCAAAAAGGACAATCAATTCTACATTGACCTCCTGAAGATTTCAAATGACAATAAGCAAGTTTAGGTTTATTCTTTACAGCTCACTCATATTGCTCTTGTCTATATTTATCTTCTTCAAGATGTTTCATCCATTTATCACAATATTCTATACCTATTGTGTTTGCAATATAAATATACTGGTACAGAAACTCCATTACTTTATACTCTTCTTCAGCTTTTGGTCCTCCAGTTCTTTTTATGTAATTATACATTTTCATTGGAGGCTCGTCACCAAAGGAATGAGTAAAAGGACTTATATGAACAGTATATCCTTTTGCAACTAATTCATCATATTTCTTAGTTTCTCCTTCACGTTCGCTTTCAATTCCTCTCTTAATTGGATTCTCAACACCATGTTTCACTGATGCCCATATTGGAAAGTCCAACTCACTTTTTAAAACCGCGCTACCATACGCATTTAACACCATTCTAATACACCTACTTTACTTTTATCTTTATAATAATTATATCATTTATTTTTAAATAAATCAATTAAAGTATCATTAAACGAGTTTGACAAAAGAAAAAATTTGTGCTATACTATAATTAGAAGAAAAGAAAGGAGCGCTTTTTATGGCAGATTTAGATGAAAAAGAAGTAGCTCTGGCGGAAGATGAAATCGATACTGAAGATTATCAAGATGAGAATGAAAACATAGAAGAGCAACTAATAGAAGAAAATATTAAGCCTACTCGTAAATTAGATTATTCTCTTCAAAGTCCGCAAGAGCGAAATGAATTAGTTAAAAAAATTATTGATGAAACGCCTCCTGAACAGCTTACTAACAAATATTTAACAATTTTATCAGACTACATTATTTTCGCAATGGATAAGGAAGAAAGAAAAAAGAAAAAGATATTAACTGACAATAGAATGGTAACTGTAAATAGGAGAGAAACATCATTCCAAGGATTGGCTGGACAACTTGAAAATGGCGAAGATGGTATTTATAATATGATTGCGAATGATAAGAATATTATTTTTATGCCTAAGGTAGCTATTACTCAAGAGGATATTGATGAAATTCCTGGTTTAAAAGAATTACGAGATGCTATTGATGTTGTTGAGAAGCAATTTAAGGCAGCAACCGGTAAACGTAAATTCTTATTAAAAAAACAACTTATAGAAATGCGCCAAGACCAATATGTAATCAAGAGTGCATATAGACAACCTATGTATATGATGAATGTAACTAAAAGTTTTTCTAAGTTACAATTAGATGGAAAAATTACGATAACAGAAGACGGAAAAGTATCTAGCACTGAATTAGTTTCCTTATTTGACCAAAAACACGTTTCTGCGTTATTATGTAATTATTCAAAATTAAAGGAAGATGCATGGGGTAAATTTGGAAGTGATTCATACTATTTAATGGAAGATTTAGATAATTTAATCGAAAGAACATTAAAAGATAAATATCCATTATATTATGATTTGCTTATCTATAAAATTGATGGAAAACAGAACATTGAAATACAAGAATTACTAAATGAAAAACATGGAATTAAACATTCAGTAGAATATATTTCTTCTTTATGGAGAAATAAAATTCCTAAATTATTAGCAGAACAAGCACAAGAAGATTATCTTGTTTGGCATTATACTGTAGAAGAACGCGGTAAGTGGAAAAAATGTTCAAGATGCGGTGAGATTAAACTTGCTCATAATAGATTCTTTAGTAAGAATAAAACCTCTAAAGATGGATTCTATAGTATCTGTAAATGTTGTAGAAATAAGAAAAAGTAGGACTTTTTAGGTTAATTTACATCCAGGTAAACTAAGAATTTAAAAAGGAGGAAGCTATTATGGCAAATTGTACTTGTACTAAGTGCGGAAAGTCTATGGATGAAGGACAGTTCTACACTTATAAAGATGGTCAAAAGACCGAAATGTGCAAAAAATGTTTAACTATGCACATAGATAATTTTGAGCCAGATACCTTTTTATGGTTGCTTGAAAAGATGGATGTTCCTTATATTCCAGAAGAGTGGAATGTATTAAGAGATAGGGCTTATGCAAAAGACCCTCATAAAATGAATGGAATGTCTGTATTTGGTAAATATTTATCTAAAATGAAATTGAAACAATGGAAAGCTTATGGATGGGCGGATGGTGAGCGCCTAAGAGAACAAAATGCGGCAAGAGCTGAACAAGTTAGAGAAGAACAAGCTGCTTACGAAGCAGAAATCAAGCAGCAATATGAAGAAGGTAAGATAAGTGAGGCTCAATATAAAACGTTAATGAGTACAGAAACTCAACACGCGGAAGAGCCGGTGTACGGGCTTGCGCCTCAGATGGAAAATAATCCTTATAATGAAAATAATTTTATGAGTGAGGATGAATTAGTAGACCCTGCATCTGAACTTACAACAGAAGATAAAATGTATCTTGCTATGAAGTGGGGTAGATTGTATAAGCCTAATGAATGGGTTGAATTGGAACGTAAATATACAGAAATGATGAACTCATTTGATATTCAAGATTCTGATACAACTGGTACACTTATTCTTATTTGTAAAACTTATTTAAAGATGAACCAGGCTATTGACTGCGGAGACGTATCTGGATATAATACTCTTTCAAGAGTTTATGATACTTTGCGTAAGTCTGCAAAATTTACTGCTGCTCAGAATAAAGAAACTAAGAATGATTATGTTGACTCTGTAGGAGAATTAGTTGCGATATGTGAGCGTGAAGGCTTCATTCCGCGTTTTGCAACAGATATACCACAAGATAAAGTTGATGTTACTTTAAAAGATATGAATAATTATGTTCGTAAATTGGTAACTCAAGATTTAGGTTTTGGTCAGCAGATTGAAGACTCTATTAAGAAATTACAAATTCAGAAAGAAATGCGTGAACAAGAAGATGATTTCGACTTTGATGAAGATGAAGTAGATGGATTAAAAGATAAAGATTATGAAGAATATTTTGAAGAAATACAAGAACAAAAGCAAAAAGATATTAAAATAATGTATGGTGAGGAGGACGACTAATGGCACTAAAAGACCTAATGGCGCTCTCCGAAGCCAAGAATGTAAAAAAAGTTGGATTATCTGAGGAACGTATTCACGCACAAATTCCAGTATTGCGTGAATACATTGCTTTCTGGCGTGAATATCCTGATATGTTTGTAGATTTTTTATGCGGAAATAACCCAGAGAATTTCCAACTATATTTTTATCAAAGAGTATTCTTGAGGGCGGTTATGCGACATAGATACGCGTATGCAACCTTCCCTCGTGCGTATTCAAAATCATTTTTATCAGTATTGATTTTAATGATACGTTGTATTTTATATCCAGGAAGTCACTTATTCGTTACAACTGGTGGTAAGGAACAGGCGGCAGGTATCGCAAGAGAAAAAGTAGAAGAACTTTGTAAATTAATACCTGGTATTAAAAATGAAATAGACTGGAGTAGAGGTGCATCTAAATCTTCTAAAGATAATGTAGAATACTTATTTAAAAACAAAAGCAAACTTGACATTATGGCGGCAAGACAATCTTCTCGTGGTAAGCGTGCGACAGGTGGGCTTGTAGAGGAATGTATTCTTGTAGACCAAACAATGTTGAATGAAGTTATTATTCCTACCATGAACGTTAATAGACGTCTTCCAGATGGTAGCCGCCATGAAGAAGAATTGGTTAATAAAAGTCAAATCTTTGTAACTACAGCAGGTTGGAAAAATACCTTTGCTTATGAAAAGTTAATTCAGACTTTGATTCAAGAAATTATTGAACCTGAAGAGGCGGTTGTTCTTGGTGGAACATGGAGAGTCCCTGTAATGGAAAAACTATTACAGCGTAGTTTTATTGAAGAATTAAAACTTGATGGTACTTATAATGATGCTTCATTTGCTCGTGAGTATGAGTCAGAATGGAGTGGAGATGCGGAAAATGCTTTCTTCTCATCTGAACGTATTGATAAGTATAGAGTTTTATTACAACCAGAATATGAATGGAGTGGAAGAAGTTCTAAATCAGCCTATTATGTATTAGGAATAGACGTTGGTCGTAAAGGATGCACTACCGAGGTTTGTGTATTTAAAGTAACACCGCAACCGCAAGGAAGCGCATTGAAGTCTCTTGTTAATATATATACATTTGATGAAGAACACTTTGAACAACAATCTATCAATATCAAAAAGTTGTATTATAAATATAAAGCTAGAGCTATTGCTATTGATGCGAATGGTCTTGGTATTGGTTTAATTGATTATATGGTAAAATCTCAAGAAGATATTGATGGTTCCTATTATCCGCCTTTTGGTCCTATGAATGACGAAGAAGGCTTTTATAAAAAGTTTAGAACTGATGATATGGAAAGAGATGCTTTATTTTTAATTAAAGCTAACGCACCAATCAATACGGAGGCTCATACTTATGTACAAACTCAGTTATTTAGCGGGAAGATTAAATTTTTAATTGATGAAAACCAAGCTAAAGCTAAACTTATGGGGACTAAGACGGGGCAAGCAATGGATGCTAATAAACGTGCAGATTATTTAAAGCCTTTTACTTTAACAACTATTTTAAGAGAACAAATGCTTAATTTAGTAGAAGAAAATGAAGGTGTCAATATTATTTTGAAACAGTCGACAAAAGGCATCCGAAAAGATAAATTCTCTGCGTTTGAATATGGATTATACTATATTAAACAAGAGGAAGAAAGATTAAAACGTAGAAAACATCATAATATTAGTGATATGATGTTCTTTTCATCGAGGTAAGATATGGTTCATTCGATTGATGAAGATTTAGCATTAGACAAGATTAAAGCGTCATTGAAGCAACTTCCGCTTATTACTGACGCTCTTGTTAATGCAGAAAATCAATTAGTCTTTAATTTTATTGATGATACACAAGTTATAATTGATTTAAAAGAAGTGGTCAGAAGTTATTAAAAGATTTGGTATTTTTTTAAAATATTAGTGTAATTAAGGAGGACAGAATGAGAGCATCAAGAGGAGAAATTAAAATTGAAGAAATTTTAACTGAAGCGGGCTTAAATTTTAAAGAAGAATATAGTTTCCCTGGACTTGTAAGTACTAATGGAAGAGCTCTGAGGTTCGACTTTGCTGTCTTTGATGATAATGATGAATTAGATTTTTTAATAGAATTTCAAGGTATCCAACATTATGAGCCTAAAAGTAAGTTTGGTGGATACTCTGGATTGAGGAAGCAGCAATATAATGATATGAAAAAGCGAGAGTATTGTCAGAAACATGATATTATTTTAATAGCAATTCCATATTGGGATGAAGCTAAAATTGATTATGATTATATAATGCGTGCGGCTGGCTATTAAATTATTTAATTTTAAATAAAGTTGACAAAGTTCTAAATTTTTGGTATAATATCATTAGAAAGGTTGGGTATTATCTTGATAAATAGAAGAGAAGAAATTAAGAAAAAGGGCTTTAGCATGAATGCTAATGTTTCCTCTATTGTAGAAGATGACATATATTCAACTCCTCGTGATATGATTGATTTCTCAAAAATAAGAATTGGAGCAAAGTCTTTAGAAAATGCCATTCTTGAATTTAGTAGTTATAAGAAACTTAATCCTAAGTTAGGAGATAAAGAAGAAGTTCTTAGAGCGATTATGAATGGTGATTACGAGACTATGAGAGATATATCTAATTTTTTCTATAAAACTAGTGGTATTTATTCTCGTTTATGTAGATATATGGCTTATCTTTATAGATATGATTGGTATATCACTCCGTACATAAACTCTGATAGTCTTAAACAGGAAAAAATATTAGACGGATTTAATAAAGCTTTAATGTATTTAGATAACTTTGAAGCAAAACGCTTTTTTGGAGAAGTTGCTTTAAAGGTTATTAGAAATGGTTGTTATTATGGATATTTAGTTCCACAAGCAGATAGAATGGTAGTACAAGAGCTTCCGCCAAAATATTGCCGCTCACGTTTTTCAGTAAGTAATAGACCAGCGGTTGAATTTAATATGAAATTTTTTGATGAAATGTTTAGAGATACAAGTCAAAGAATGAAGATGTTAAATTTATTTCCACAGGAGTTTAAAAAAGGTTATGTTCTTTACAAAGAAGGAAAATTAAAACCTGATTTTCAGGGAGATACCGCAGGTTGGTATTTACTTGATGTTAATAGTTGTATAAAATTTAATCTTAATGATAATGATTATCCTGCATTTATATCTGTTATTCCTGCAATTATTGATTTGGATGAAGCACAGGCTTTAGATAGAAAGAAAATGCAACAGCAACTTTTGAAAATTATTATTCAAAAGATGCCTATGGATAAGAACGGGGATTTGATTTTTGATGTAGATGAAGCACAAGCTTTACATAATAATGCAGTTAAGATGTTAGCAAATGCTTTAGGCATTGATGTATTGACTACTTTTGCGGAAGTTGATGTTGCGGATATGGCTGATAAGAATACTACAACAACAACAGATGAATTAATGAAGGTAGAAAGAACTGTTTATAATGAAGCGGGTGTGTCTCAAATGCAATTTAATACTGACGGTAATATTGCACTTGAAAAATCTATTTTAAATGACGTTGCAAGTATGTATAATTTATTACTACAATTTGAGTCATTTATGAATGATTTATTAACACCTTTTAATAAATCTCCAAAGAAAATTTATTTTAAAGTACAGATTTTAACTACTACAATTTATAATTATCAAGAGATGGCAAAACTGTATAAAGAACAAACTCAATTAGGATACTCTAAGATGTTGCCTCAAATTGCATTAGGTCAAAGTCAAAGTTCTATTCTTGCAAATGCTTATTTCGAGAATGATGTTCTTGATTTAGTTAATGTATTTATTCCACCTATGAGTAGTAATACTATGAATGCGGCTGCCTTAGGTAATGGCGGAAATAAGTCAAGTTCAAACAATAATGGGGACGGGAAAGCAGGAAGAAATGAAAAGCCTAATGATGAAAAGAGTGAAAAGACTATTCAAAATAGAGAGTCAATGAATTAAGGAGGATATGATTGATGTCAAGAATGAGTGTTGCCACTATAGACAATCCAGAATTTATCAATCTACAACCTTTGGACATAAATCCTTTAATGTCTAAATGTGAAATTAAAGTATTATATGTAGGACAGAATAGAAATAGAAGTTTTATAACTAAAGAAGTTGCTACCGAAATGTCTAAAACATTACGTGGCGCACCGATTGTAGGTTGGTATAAGGAAGAAAAAGGTGACTTTGTAGACCATGGCGACCGTATTATTTGGGATGGTGAAGGAATACAATTTGAATGTATGACAAGACCATATGGTTTTGTTGCTCCGGACGCGGAAGTATGGTTTCAAAAATTTGAAGATACAGATGACTTTGGAAACAAAGTTGTTAGAGAATATTTGATGACGACTGGCTTTTTATGGACTGGTCAATATGAAGAAGCTAAACTTGCTGTTGAAGGTGACGGTCGTCCGCATTCTATGGAGCTGGATAATGATACTTTAGACGGAAAATGGTCACAAGACTTAAAAACAGGTCTTGAATTTTTCATAATAAATGACGCGATATTCTCAAAACTATGTATTCTTGGTGAAGATGTAGAACCTTGTTTTGAAGGTTCTAGTGTTACTAAACCAGAAGTAAGTAAAACATTTAGTAAAGTTGATGATGATTTTAAAAATACTTTATTCACTATGATGCAAGATTTAAAATTTGCGTTGCAAGGAGGACAGACAATGGCTGATGTAAATAAGACAGCTACTGGGCAAGAAACTCAAGTAGCAACACCTGCTACGGATTTTTCTGCTGCTCAGGGCAAAGATGAACAAAATGTTAATAGTGAAAATCAAAAATTTACAGAAGGTTCATCCACTGAGAATGTAGCTGCAAATGCAGGTACAGAAACTTCCGAATTTAAGAAGGAAGAAGAAGAAAAGAAAGAAGCCTCTGATAATAAAGAAGAAGAAAACAAAGATGGTCAGAACGAAGACGAAGATAAAAAGAAAAAAGATGAAAAATATACTTTGTTAGAAGAAAAGTTCTCAGCTTTGGAGCAGAAGTATTCTGCTATGGAAAAAGATTATCAGGCTCTTGTTCAATTCAAAAATGATATTGACAATGAAAAGAAAGATGCTTTAATTAAAACTTTCTATATGTTATCTGATGAAGATAAAAAAGAAGTTATGGAGAATAAGGCTAAATATTCTTTGGAAGAGATTGAAGCTAAACTTTCTGTAATTTGTTTTAGAAAGAAAGTTTCTTTTGAAAACACTAATGAGAATGTTGAACAGAAGAGTGAACAGGTTCCAAATTCTGTTACTACATATTCTTTAAATTCAACAGTAGAGAATGACGTACCGGCTTGGGTTCAAGCTTGTCGTGCTACTCAAAGTAAACAACAATAATAAATAGGAGGAACATATAGATGGCTCAGACTACTATTAAGAGAATTGGTTTTGGTCAAGTAGAACCAAATCATTTGTCTATGCAGAGAACTGGACAAATCCATGCTCAGTTGCCAGCTGCTAAGGCTATTACTCAATTAGAGAACGGTCAGTTTGCCAAATACGATATTCCAAATGGTGAAGTTAATTTCACAGGAGTTGGAGAATGGTATATGGTATTTAATGAAGTGAAGTTATATGGCGACACCTATAATGAAACTTATAAAGACTATGCTATGAGAGCAGAAAACTTTACAGATAAGGAAATGACTCCAAGACTTGTAAAGCTTAATATTGGAGATTTATACACGACTAACTGTGTCGGTGGTGCAGGTACTTATAGACAAGAATATGCAGGAATTTCATTAAAAGAAGGAGATAAATTAACTCCAGACGCAAGCGGATTCTTAAATACCACTGAAAGTGCAGATTATGAATTAACTGTAGTTAAAGTTTATACAATGCCAGACGGACAGCCTGGAGTTAAGTTAATGAGAACTAAATAAGGAGGAGAACAGATATGACTTTTAATGAGTTATTAGCATTAGGAAAGATTGTTGTTAATGCGAACCCTTCTGCTCCTACAGCCTATTCATGGGGCGAAGATAAGTTCACATATACAACTTTAAATGAGACTTTTTCTCAAGAATTAAATAAATTGTATCAAGATAATCCTAAACAAGCATATAGCTTAATGGAACAAACTATTAATGATGTATTGCCTAAGAAAGTTCTTGAGCAGTATGGTCAGTTTGCTGAAATTAAGACTTTTGCACAAGGAGATAAACCTGTATTCGTACAGAGAATTACTGAAGCATCTCGTAGACGTGCTAAGCAGTTCATTACCAAAGTTGGTTTGGCTGGTGTATACGAAGTATTCAAACTAGATGGTAAGAGCTATGAAGTAGCTACAAGTGCATTTGGTGGAGCTGCCCAGATTCCATTTGAAGAGTATTTAGATGGAAGAGTTCAGATGTCAGATGTACTTGATATTGTATTGAATACTTTAGATGAAAAGATTTATCTTGAAATTGAAAAAGCTTTAATTGCTTCTGTAGCTAACTTACAGGCGGCAAATAAGCATAGTGACAATAAATTTGATGAAGCTGAAATGGATAAGTTGTTAGCAGTAGCTGATTCTTATGGTCAAGCAACAATTTATTGTACTTTTGATTTCGCGGCTACTATGTTGCCAGCTGAAGGTTGGGTATCTAATGAGATGAAAAATACTATGTGGAATAATGGTTACCTTGGTAACTATAAAGGACATAGAGTAGTAGTTCTACAGCAATCTTATACAGATGAGACTAATACTGAAAAAGTTATTGACCCATCTTACGCTTGGATTATTCCTGGTGGAGCTGAAAAGCCTGTTAAGGTTGCATTTGAAGGAACAGCTCATATGAGAGAAACTCAGAATGAAGACTGGTCAACAACAACACACATCTATCAGAAAGTCGGCGTTGGTGCTATGATTACTAATGATATTTGTGTATATCAGAATACTAGCTTGACAAAATAATAATAATCTATAATAAGGGATTATTAACACTGGGGATAATCACTTATCCCCAGTTTTTTTTATATAGAGATAAAAGGAGATAAAATTATGTTGGAAGATAAAGCAATTATTACTGTTACAAATAGAAATAATGGGTCTACTGGATATAGTATTCCAGAGATGAATGGATTAAAAAGAAAGTTCGCGCCTGGAGAAAGTAAAAAAATTTCAATGGATGAATTAAGAAAACTTTCTTATCAGCCTGGTGGAGATTATATGCTTAAAAATTATCTTATTATGTTTAATGAAGAGGCTGTTGCTGAATTGATTGGTGATGTAGAACCTGAGTATTATTATACAAATGAAGATATTGAAAATCTTTTAACAAAAGGAACTATTGACCAACTAGATGACTGTTTAACATTTGCTCCAGTTGGGGTTGTAGAAATGGTTAAATCTATTGCAGTAAAGATTAAACTTAATGATATGAATAAGAGAGAATTAATCTTTGAAAAGACTGGTTTTAGTCCAGATAATGCTATTAAGAATAATAGATATGCAGAAGATGCGGAAAAGAAAGAAGCTGACGCAAAGAAAGTTCGTAAAGCGGCAGTTCCTGGTCAAGCGACAGTTAGTTCAGTCCAAAATGTAGAAGTGTCTGAAGGTCCTCAACGTAAGACTTCTGCTCCTAAATATAAAGTCGTAACTCAAACAAAATAACATATAGGAGGTGTATTATGAGTAAGACACCTTTTTCAAAAGTTTATGATAGCTTTCTATCTAAAGTTACTGACGATATGTATATGGAACTAACAGAGCTTGAGACATTTAGAATGTTGCAGGAACTGTTAGTTTCCTCAATACCTTGGTTTGAGTTTCCGCGTGTTAATATCAATGATTATGAAGAAGATGAAATTATTGATGAGGATATTTATTGTGGGGTAGAAAGTGAAGATAAACCTGTAAAGGCAATAATCTACAGCGGTGGACACTTTAATGTTCCTTTAACCGCAGAAGAAATAAATGTATTATCTACATATATGATTGTTGAATGGATGGGACAGCAATTAGCAAGTGTAGAAAATACAAGAATGAAATATAGTGGTTCAGATTTTAAATTTACTTCTCAAGCTAACCATATGGCAAAAATCTTAACAGTACAAAAAGACTATGAAAGAAAAGGTTTCCATTTACAAAGATTATACAAAAGAAGAATTGTAGATGATGAAGGTAACACAAAATCTACTATGGAAACCATTATGGAATCTTATCCACAAGGAAGGAGAGACCGCTATAATGGTTATAAAATATAATGTTGAGATAAATAATGAAGTAGTTGTAAAAGAATTAAAGAAAATTACTAATCTTATTTACAAATTACTTCCAAGTAGAGAAGAAAATTTAGATTGGGAAAAACCATTAGAAACTATTATTGAAGAATTAGCAGGAATGGATAGATTGTTAATCGACCAACATGAAATTTTATTTCCTTTGTTAAGTAAATTGGAGGGACTATTCATCCTTACTGATATTGAAGATTTTGGTCTTTTTAGACGTACTATCTTTGAATGTCTTAGTATGATGAATACGTTAATGAAACAATGTCAGGATTAGATAATCTAAGAACTAGACTTGAATATCATGGAGGGATTACTGCGGAAGGTCGATTCCAGAAAGATAAGTTAGAGAGCTTAAGAAAGGCTCTCTTATACTCTTATCAAGCGGAAACCGCGGTAATAAATGGTAAAATGTTTCGTTGTCTTTTGAACACAGATAAACAAAAGGCAGATTATGATTGTAAAATATTATCTATCCCATATGAAGATATTTGTTTAGGCGAATATAATGAAGAAACCGCGGAAGTTATCTTCAAAGCGCCAGATGACAAAACTACTAACGGAATGATTCCAACTGAAATACAAGCAGGTAGTGTGTTTTTATGGAAAGAAACAAATACTCACTGGTTAGTGTATTTACAATTTCTTGAAGAAGATTCATATTTCAGAGGAGAAGTATATAAATGTAAAGAAGAACCTGTCGAAATAAATGGGAAAAAATATCATGTTTATATACGAGGTCCAGTGGAAACTACAATCCAATGGCGACAGAAAAGTAATATATCTTGGAATGATATTAACTATTCTTTAATTATGTATATTACTAAAAATGAAGATACATTGGATTATTTTCATAGATTTAAACAAATAAAAATTGGCAATGATATGTGGGAAGTTAAAACTGTAGACCCATATTCCGCGGATGGTATTATTGAGGTTTGCTTGGGTGAATGGTATAATAATGAATTTGCAGAAGAACCAGAACAAAAACCTACAGAGCCAGATGAAGGAGATATTGAACTACCAATTCCGCGAATTGATGGTCCAAATGTTGTTCATCCTTTTGATATAGTAGAATATACTATTGTAGGTTTTAATGAGGGAGAATGGTCTATTAGTAATAATAGAAAAGCTAATTTTGTTAAGAGCAAAGGAAATGTAATTACTATAGAGATAATTACAGGAAAAAGCGGAAAGTTTGATTTAACATATAAAAGTAAAGACCAATATGTTACTTTGCCTATTGAAATTAAATCATTATAGGAGATAAAAGGAGTTTTAAGATGAAGAGAGATTTGATAAGATTGCCAGTATTAGAGTCTTCTTTTCTTTCTTGTGAGAAGGATACTGAAACTATACTGCGCAAGTTATTTGTTGAAAGTCGTCCTTATAGTGATGAATTAAAAAGGTTATTAGTTGTTAGCGCTAAAGATTGTCTTGATAAGAGTAAGTATGAAGATAAAATTCAAAGTATGTCTATCAATAAATTGCGAGAAGAAGGATATATTAAATTAGAACCAAAGGTTCGTATTCCTGAACACGAACAAATTAAGGCGTATATGATTCTTACTTTTGATAATTTTACTCCTAATGCTAAAAACCCAGAGTTTAGAGATTGTAATGTTAATTTTGATATACTCTGTCATACTGATTTTTGGGACGTTGGAGATTATAGACTAAGACCGCTTAAAATATGCGGTTATATAGATGGTTTATTAAATAAAAGTAAACTATCTGGAATTGGTCAATTCTTTTTTGCAGGATGCGATGAATTGATTCTTAGTGAAGATTTGTCTGGTTATTCATTGAGGTATAGAGCAATTCATGGGACTGATGACCAAATTCCAAAAAAGGAAGATTAAATGTTAAATGATTTGTTGCTTTTGTCTGGAATAGATATTCCCTTTCAACAAGCTCAAATCAGTATTCATCAACCTACTATAAAGGAAATTTCTTTCATAGGCGAAGAAGCATTTTTTATTGGTTGCGAACTATTAAACTTTTCTAAAGATATTTTAGCTACAGAGGACAAAACCAATTTAGAGGATAGAACAAATTTTGAAGTATTTATGTCAATAATGAAAGACAAAAGTCTGACAGCACAAAAAGGTAAAGTTAGTGCATTGATGGTATTAACTTTGATGTTTCCAGGATATGAAATTCATATGCAAAAGGATTGTATTTCTCTTGTAAAAGAAAATGATGTTCATAACATCAATAATCAAAATTTTGAAGATTTCAAGAAAATTGTTGTAGCTATGTTCTGTTTGAAAGAACGAAGCACAGACCCAGAATATAATCCTGCTGGAAAGAGAGCAAAAGAACTTGCGGAGAAAATGAAAAAAGGTCGTCAAAAAGCGGCTGCCGCGAAAGGAGATTCTCAAAAGGTCAGTCTTTTGAGTAGATATGTATCTATCCTCTCTGTAGGAGAGAATAAAGGTTTTGATACTTTGTTAGACTATACTGTTTATCAATTATTTGATGAATTTAATCGTTTTGAACTGAAACAAAAATATGATATATATGTTCAGGCAAAAATGGCGGGAGCCAAAGACTTAGAAGAAGTGGATAATTGGATGAAAGATATTCATTCATAATCTATATTTAATTGAAAATTTATAAGGAGGATGCCTAAATGAAATTTGGTGTACGCGAGATTTGTGACGTAGTATTTAAAGCTAAGTCAACTGTAAAAATCGGAAATAAGCTATTCAAAAAGGGCCAGCCAGTTCTTTATATCGATACAGCAAAGACTTCTACCACAGAAGGTGCAGCTACAACAGTATATGCAACTGGTGGTAAAGGTAACACTAGATTGATTGCATGGGAAGGTGAAAAGACCTTAACATTTACCGTTGAAGATGCATTGCTATCTCCTATGGGATTTGCTATCTTGTCTGGTGCAGGATTGTTAAAGGGAACTGAAGACCAAGATGTTCATGTGCATATGACTTCTACTGCATATAGTGATACTGATGTAATTGATTTAACAGATGCATTAGGAAAAACAGAAAAAATTTGTGCAACTGCACCTATCTTTGCTGTTATTGCTGAAGCGGACGGTTCTATTACTGGAGAAGTAATTAACAATCTTGTAGTAAGTGCAGATGGTAAGAAGTTACTTGGTACTGTACCTGCTGGTACAACAGTATTTGTTGATTATTATATCACTAAACCTTCAAGCGCTATTTCTGAATTGCAGATTGATGCTGAAAACTTCGCTGGTTACTACTATGTTGAAGCTTCTACATTATTCAGACGTCAGAATGACGGTGTAGATATGCCAGCTGAATTAACATTCCCTAATGTTAAGATTCAGTCTAACTTTACATTTACTATGGCTTCTACAGGAGACCCAAGTACATTTACATTTACAATGGATGCTTTCCCTGGATATACTTACTTTAATCCAACAAAGAAAGTATTGTGTGCTATTCAAATTGTAGATGATGCTGAAGAGGCTGAAAAACCAGATATTGTATCTGTATTCCCTCATGATGTACCAGAAAATATTCCTGAAGCTGCTGAAGATATTGATAGCGTAGATGTAAAACCTATGAGTGAAGATATCTTAACTATTCCATCTCAGGATGCAAAATGGTTAGGTAAAGAGATTTCAGAAATGATTTCTAAAGATACCTTTGTAGATAGTCAAGGAGTTGTTAGAGGTAAATTAAATTATGTGAAGGGATTCACAGCATTTAATGGAACTAATGTAGCTGAACAGGAAGGATATTACTTCCCAGTTAAATTAACTACAACTGGTTCAACAATGACTATTATGAAGAATAATATCGCAAGAGAAGACAAGACTAATATTACCTTTGACTCAGAATTACTATTACGTGTAAGTAAGGGTGATAAATACGATGTCTTTGTAGACGATAGTGATGAAGCTTACATCACTTTATACTTTGATAGAGCAGAATCAATCTTTTTACCAAAAGTAGTAGGTTAATTAAATAGGAGGACAATTTAGGTTGTCCTCCTTTATTTTTTTATCTTGAGGTGATTAAGTATGTATGAAATAGAAACTGATGAATTACAATTATCACAAGCAGAAAATGAATTGTTAGATGCTTTAAATAATCCACTAAAAGAAGTAGTTGATGAACGTCTTGTGAAATTAAAGGCGGCAGCTCAAAAATATCAAGTAATTATAGCGGACGCGGGAGTCGCGTTGCAACAATTTAGAGACGCTCAAAGACGTAAATCTCAGCTAATTAAATCTTATGGAAGAGATAAGAATGTTTATCAAGAAGTTGAAGCATATAAGCAATATAAGACTATTACTGACAACTTTTATAATAGCGGAATGCCGCAGAAAATTATAGGAGCAGCATTTGAATTACAGGAAGCCGCCAACATTGCGCTTGGACAAGAAGTAGAAACTGTATTTGTATTTGAAAATGAAGAAGGTACACCAGAATTATATCAGTTAGGTAATATAACTGATTTTTTAAAATATGATACTGCATCAAGAACTTATAATTTGACTGCTCGTTTCGGAACATTAAAAGGAGAAATAAGCGGACTTCAACAAGCAAGAATGGATAATTTATTTGATGAAAGTATCAATATGGCAAACTTAGATGCTACTTATAAAGAAGTTATGTGGCGTTATAGATATAGTAAAATAAAAACTGTTATGTGGCTCAATCCAAATCCGCCTGAAAAGTGGAATTTAATGAAAGTTTCCGCGGAAGGTGATATAAATGAAGCATATGCTGCTATTGTTTTACAACGATTAGGAAAAACATATGATAATGGAATGGAACAAAATATTCAAGATTATATGGAAGAAGTTGGAAAGGTTGACTCTGCATCTGGTTTATTACAAGGTGACGTTACTGTTGGTAATATTGAATATGCTATTAAATCAGCAAATGCTTCTATTCCAGGTTTAGCTCAGTTTGGCAAATTTGCAAAAGAAATTTTATCAGATGATTTTAATATTAAGAAATTAGAAGAGAAAAAAGAAACGCTCCGTAAAAAAGGTCGTTTGAGAAATCATCTAAAAACTATGACTAACGAGGCTGCTGCTCAACTATTGCAAGAAGTACATGAAAGAGCACTTTCTGGAAATTATAGTTATTAAAAACTTGACAAAAGAAAATTTTTGTGGTATAATTTATATATAAGATGAGACAAAAGGAGAAAAGAAAATGGGAAAAATTAGTTATGCAAATATGAAGTTGAAAATAGATACTTCTGTTAATACTTTTGATTTTGAAGGAAATAAGATTGAAGTTTTAAAATATCTTCCTATTGAAGATAAATATGACCTTATAATGATTACATTACAAAAGGCAGAAGAAAATGGAGTTTATAATCCATTAAAATTAGATATTTATTTTCATTTACATTTGGTGTATATGTACACTAATTTATCTTTTACAGATAAACAAAGAGAGAATGAGTTAAAATTATATGATTGCTTAGCAAGTAATGGTTTTATTTATCAGTTTATGAATACCATTGAAGATGAGGAATATAATTATCTATTCCAAATGATGCAAGATACAGTTAATGATTATATGAATTATCGGACTACCGCGGGAGCTGTTATTCAGAGTCTTATCAATGATTTACCTAAGAATGCGGAAGCCGCGGCAAAAATAGTTGATTCATTTAATCCAGAAAAATATGAACAAGTTATGCAATTTGCAGAAGCTGCTAATGGTGGTAGACCATTAAGAGGGTTAAGACAGAATATTGAACCTGTTGACGAGGCGGGCAAAATAGATTAAGAGATAAGCCTTTACTATCATATATTGGTAGTAAAGGCTTATTTTATTTGAGAAAATTAGGAGGAAAAAGGAGATAGATGGCTAATAGAATTAACTTTCAAGTTGGTTATACTGTTGATAAAGCTGGATTAAATGAAATCCAAAATGCTTTGAGACAAGTCCAAGTAGAAGCTAATAAGGCAGCAAAAAGTGGAACATTAACCACTGAATTGAAAGAAGCTTCTAAAGCGGCTCAACAGTTACAAACTATTCTTAATAATGCTTGGAATGGTAAATTAAATCAATTAGATTTAAATAAATTAAATAATAGCATTAAAGCTGCCTACGGTAGTGTAGAACAGTTAAGAGCTTCTTTTACCTTAGCAGGAAATGCAGGTAGTACGGGAGCAGCCACTGCCGCGACTGCATATAATAAATTTGCTAGTAGTGTTTTAAATACAAATTTACAGTTAAAACAAAGTAATAAACTTTTAGATGAAATGGCTACTACGATGTCTAACACTGTAAAATGGGGTGTTACATCTAGTATCTTTAATAGCATTACTGGCTCTATTCAAAAAGCATATACTTATACAAAAAACTTGGATAGTTCATTAAATGATATTCGTATAGTTACAGATAAAAGCGCAGAAAGTATGGAAACTTTTGCTAGACAAGCTAATGCCGCAGCTAAAGCATTGGGTGCTAGCACTCTAGATTATACGCAAGCATCTTTGATTTACTATCAGCAAGGTTTATCTGATAAAGAGGCTCAAGCAAGAGCAGAGACCACATTAAAAGCAGCTAATGTAACTGGTCAAACTGGTGAAGAAGTTTCAGAACAACTTACTGCTGTATGGAACGGTTATAAAGTTACAGCAGAAGAAACTGAAGCATACGTTGATAAATTGGCGGCAGTAGCTGCTACAACCGCATCAGACCTGGAAGAATTATCTGTAGGTATGAGTAAGGTGGCATCTGCGGCTGCCGCAATGGGTGTAGATGTAGATAAATTAAATGGTATGTTATCTACAGTTATATCTGTAACTCGTCAGGCACCAGAGTCAGCAGGTACTGCATTTAAGACTATCTTTGCGCGTATGGAAGATTTGGAATTAGATGGAGAAGATGAATTTGGAGTTTCATTAGGTGAAGTATCTTCTTCTCTTGAGTCAATGGGAGTTTATATCCTTGATGCAAAAGGTTCTATGCGTGAACTTGGAGACGTTATTGAAGAAGTTGGTAATAAATGGAATAGTGGAGCTTGGTCTGATGCAGAGAAACAGGCTTTAGCTATTGATTTAGCTGGTAAGAGACAGTATAATAATTTACTTGCTTTATTTGAAAACTGGGATATGTACAATGAAGCTGTTAATACTTCTATTAACGCAGTTGGAACATTACAGCATCAGCAAGATATTTATATGGAGTCTACTGCCGCGCATTTAGAGCAACTTAGAACTGAAGCAGATAAAACTTATGATATTTTGTTTAATCAAGATACTGTTAATAGTTTTACTGATACTGCGACAGGAGCATTAGAAGTTTTTAATAACTATTTAACTGGATTAAATGGTGGAATGAACTCTATTGTTCATATGGGAAGTGTTGTTGCTAATATCTTTAGTAATCAAATAGGCAAGTCTATAAGCCAAAGTTTAATAAACCTTGACACGTATCGTGCAAATTTGGATGCTATTGCTATGAAGCAACAAATTATTGATGCGCACGCTTTATCTGGACAGAATGTTACAAATGATGTAGCTGTTGAAAAAGAAGCGGCTATTGCTAATCAGTTATTAGAGGTTCGTAAAGCATTAACTTCTGAACAATACAATGCATTAACTGCTGAACAACAACAAATTGGATTGTTAGAACAAGAAATCCAAGAAACAAGTAATTATGGTAAATTATTAAAAGGTATTGAACTTACAGAAAGAGATAGCACTCAAACTATCACTAATCGTATTGAGTTTAAAGAACAAGAAGTTCAAGTTCAAAGAAATTTACTAGAATACTTAGAATTATGTAATCAGTCTGAAGAAACTTGGGCTGCTCATAGTACAAGAATTGCTCAATTAGGAGAGGAAATTTTTAATGAATACAGCACAACTGCTGAAATATTAGCAGGTATTTCACCTGAGCAATTAAAAATTTTGGAAACTGTTCAAAATGAAGTTCTTGAAGAGGGAGAACTTAATCAGTTAATTGAACAACAAAGAAATCTTATTCAACAAAGTGAGCAGAATATTACTGACGCAAATCAGGCTTTACAATATAGACAAAACATTGAGAATGGGCATTTAGAGCAATTACAACAAGAGCAACAAGCTAGACAGAGAATTATTGACCAAACAACAGAACAAGCTAAGAGACAACAGTTATTATCACAGGCGGTTTCTGGTTTAATGACTGTAGTATCCTTAATGACTACATTATCTGGAATTATACAGACATTAAATAATCAAGATTTAACTGCTGGCGAAAAAGCTCAAGCCATTATTACTACATTATTGATATCTCTACCAATGGTAATAATGAACTTTGCTAATATAGCTAAAATTATTCCAGGATTAGCTACAGGTCTATCTACAGTAGCATTAAGTTTAGCTGGCGTAACTGGAGCAGAATTAGGCGCAACCGCGGCTACAACAAGTTTAACCGCGGCGATAGGAATGCTATGGACTGCTTTAGCTCCAATCTTACCTATTATATTAGCAGTAGCCGCAGCTATTGGGGCGTTGATTGCTGTTGTCAAATTGAGTATAGACGCTTGGAATGCTGATGCTACAGCCGCAAAAGAAACAGCTGAAACTGCAAAAGAATTAAAAACTGCATATGATGAATTGAAGAAATCATATGAAAGTTTAACAAATACTATTGCAAACTATCAGGATGCTAAAGATGGATTAGATGAATTAGTAAAAGGAACTGATGAATGGAAAGATGCGGTTCAATCTTTAAATGAGCAAGTTTTAGAGTTATTAGAAATCTATCCAGAATTAGCAAAATATATTAGTAATAAAGATGGCTTATTAGAAATTAGCAAAGAGGGTCAAAATGCTTTATTAAAGGCTCAAGCTGAAAAAGTTCAAGAAGCATATCGTTCTTCATTGATGTCAGCTGCAATGTCAAATGAAGCGTCAAATAAATCTAATATTACTAATTATTCAAGAGGAGTATACTATTATGACTCTGAGCAAGCTAAGTATAATGAAAATTATACTAGTTCTACTTTGTCAAATGCTTCTACTAATAAAATATTAGATGCACTTGATGAAAATGGATTAAGTATCCTTGAAAATAGTGATGCTTTATCTAAGGCTGCTAATATCACAGAAGTAGAAGCTAAGGCTGTATTAGAAAATAAAGACGCTCTTATCAGTTTATCAGAGAGAGTTCAGGCTAATACTGAAAGCAATTTAATTTATGCTCAACAACTTGGTCAATCTATGTTAGAAGGAACCAAGTATGAGGGAAGTAAATTTGAAAATCAGTTATCTCAATTAGTAGGTCAACAAGCGAATGACTTATATGTAAATGAGTATTCTGATGAGTATAAAGATAAATGGTTCGGAAAAACAGATAAAGAAATTCAGCAAGCTTATGCTGATATGATGGGATATGATTGGGTTGCCAATAAAAATGACAATATTGGTCAATATTCTATCAATGGCGAATTGACGGAAATTTCTGACTCTGTAGCACGTGCGGCATTAGCTCAAAAGGCTGCTCAAGAGGCGGCAACCGCAGACATAGAAAAATATGTTCAGGCTATTTCTGAATTAGCAGGAACTTCTACTATTGAAAATAAAAATGTAGAAGATGCTTTAGTAAACTTTGCACTTAAAGTTAATGATTTAAGTAATTTAACTGGAGATGAAATCAAAGCATTAGCAGATTCTGATTTCAGTCAATTATCTGAAGATACATTAGCTACTCTTGGTTTCGGTTCTGTAGAAGAATTAGAAACATTAAGAGATAATGCTATTGCTACTTGGAATGAAAATGTAGAAAACATTACTAAGGGCATGGCATATTCTGTGCAAGATGCTTTTGCAAAGATAGATACAAAGGATTTATCTTTGGCAGAAATGCAGAATATTGCTGACATCTTTGAATTAGCTTCAGCTTATGGAAAATTAGATGAAGCTATTGAGGCATATGAAGCAGGAACTTTAGAAGATTTTGCAGAAGGGATTAGAGAAGTAGTAAATTCTTTAGCAGACTTCCAGGAAAAGTATAGTGCTATACATAAGTTTATGGATAGTATTGAGACTGGAGATACCATTGATGCAGAAGATTACGCTCTATTAGGAGAAGAGTCTCAGAAGTATTTTACACAAATGCTTGATGGTACTTATAAGTTAATTGGAAGTGCGGAAGAATTTCAAAAAGTAACACAACAAAATTTAATTGATGAAGCTATAAATCAAAAAGATATTTTATCAGGACGTAATGATGATTTAACTAAGTTATTGGGCTATGATTTTGAAGGATTATCAAATAATGCTAATTATCAAAATGAGCAGGGTGAGAATAAATATGACCCTACTACAGTGCAACAACAGATTGATTTAATTAGAGAACTTGGTGACCAATCTGATGAAACTAAGATAAAAATTGACCAATGGCAACAGCAATTAAATAATGGACGATTTGAGAATGTTGAGAGTTTACAAGAAATCTCAGATGCAGTATCTGGATGTTCAGAGTCATTTGAAAATTTAAGTGAAACAATTCAAGCTAATAATGATGAAATTAGCGGATGGGATTTAGCTATTGCATATTCATATGACAATATGAAAGACTTAAAAGCGGCAATGGAAGATGGAACTATTTCCGCGGAAGCCTTTACTCAAGCTGCGATTTCATTAGATGAAGCTTTAGACACTGAGGATTTGGATGCTGAGGAATTAAAGAACTACGCTGATTATCTACAAGAAGCCGCAGAAAATATGGAAGGCTTCAATAATGCAATGTCTGATGATGAGGCTAGAATAGTAGCAAAAGGCATTATGAAAATGAATGATGCTATTGATACTTTAGCCGATAATTTTGAGGATTGGTCAGATATTCTTCAGAATAGTACTGAAAGTAGCGAAGAATTTGCAAACGCTATGATAAATACTAAAGACGCGGTTGCAGATTTATTAGATGTTAGTTCAGATTTCGTATCTAATGATTTTATACTTGAACATTTAGATTTAATAAAAGAAGCAGCTACAGGTAGCGAAGAAGCTATTGATAATTTGAAAGCCGCTTTAGCTGACGATATTATTGCAAATATATTGTTAAATAATGAATTATCTGATAGTGCCGAAAATATTATGGCGGATTATCAATGGTTAGTTGATAATTTACAGGATATTGAAGTAGGTGCTACTGTGGATGATGGAGATTTCGTCAATAAGATGAATGAACTTATCACTTCCGCAAATATGACGGTAGAACAGGTAAATGCATTATTTGATGCAATGGGATTTGAAGCTAACTTCGCCACAGAAGAAGTACCAACTGTGCAGAGAGTTCCTGAATATGTAACTGAAACTGTAGATGATGGAACTAGAACTCAAACTATGCCAGATGGTACGGAAATGACCTGGGTTAGAACGAGAACTCATACTTATCAAGATGGTTTCTATGAAGCCGAAGGTAAGATGGATGCTATCGCTATGTCTACAAATGGTAAAACTCCAGTTATTAACGGAATTACTAAAAAGGCAGGTGGTTCTTCTAATAATTATTCTTCTTCTAATAAAGGAGGAAAAGCTCCAGGTAAAAGTGGAGGAAAAAAGGGTTCAAGTAAGAAAGAAAAAGACCCAGATAAGATGGATTATCTTGAGAACGTTGCTGATAGATACCACGATATCAATCTGGAACTTGAAGACCTTGAAACTAGTTTAAATAGATTAGATAAGCAGCAAAAGAAATTATATGGAAAAGATTTAATCAATAATTTAAATGAACAATTAGATATTTTAGAGAAACAAAAAGCTGCTTATGGAGTTAAATTAGAAATAGCTAAAGCTGAGGCTCAAGAGTTAAGAAATATGCTTGCTATGCAAGGCGTTGCTTTTGACTCTGATGGATATATGACTAACTACGCAGCTGCATTACAGTCTAAACTAGATTATGTTAATAGTGTTATTGCTCAATATAATGCTATGTCCGCGGAAGAGCAAGAAGGTTTTAAAGAAACTGTAGAAGCTGCCAAGAAAGATTATGAGACATTTAAGTCTCAAATGGAACGTTATGACGAATTGATATCTTCATTTATTCCTGACATTGAAGATGCTATACAAGACGCTATTGATAAGGAAATTGAAATCAATATTCAGAAATTCACTATGGAAGTTGAAATAAGGCTTGATATGGCAGAAGCTGAAAGAGATTTTAATGAATTTAAGCGTAAGGTTATAGATGGAATTAAAGATGAAGATATTGTAGATATGGCTAGGTCTAAACTTAAAGATTATACTTCTTATTTTAATACAGAAGGAACTAGTATTGGACCTATTCAAAAATTAACAGAACAAGTCAATGATACTATGAACCAAATTAGACAAATTGATAATAGTGGTTGGGCAAGTGTTTATGGTGATAATAAAGCTCAAGCTATGGAAGATTTGCAAAAATATTATGAAGAGTTGATGCATCAACTTGAAGATATAGTAGATTTGGTTGATGAGATTAAGGAATCTTATTTAGATATGATTGATGAAGCTGTTGAAGCTTTTGATAAGCAAGTAGACCAATATGAATATATTAAAGATTTATTAGGTCATGATATGAATGTTATTGGTCTTATTTATGGCGATGATGCATATGCAGAAATGGCTAAATATTATGAACAAATTGAAAAAAATAATAATCAAGAATTAGACTTTTTAAAGAAACGTGTTGCATATGCTGAAGAAATGATGACTAAAGAGACAGACCCTAAAGCAAAAGAAAAATGGGAAGAAGAATGGATGGATTCCTTAGAAAAGTTAAATGATAAGGTAGAAGATTCTGTTCAAAATATTATTGACAAATATCAAAATGCAATAAATCAAGTATTTGATGAATTAAATAAAAAAGTAACAGGCGGATTAGGGTTAGATTATGTAAATGATGAATGGGATTTAGTCAATAAAAATGCAGACCAATATCTTGATACTATTAATAGTTTATACGCTATTCAAGATTTGGAAAATAAATATCTTGAAGCTTTAGAAAATACAGATAGTTTATCTGCTCAACAGAAATTAAACGATATGATGAATGAACAGTTAGATATGTTGAGAGATAAAGATAAATTAACGCAATACGATGTAGACCGTGCTAATATGTTATATGAAATTGCATTAAAACAAATAGCACTTGAAGAAGCTCAACAAAATAAGTCAAAAATGAGATTAAGACGTGATTCTCAAGGAAATTATAGTTATCAATTTGTTTCAGATGAAGATAGTATAGCTCAAGCACAGCAAGATTTACTTGCCGCACAAAATGATTTATATAATTTTGATAAGGAACATTATAGAGAAAATTTAAATGAAATTTATGAGATTTATTCTGAGTTTCAAGAAAAATTATTACAATTATATGCAGACCAAACATTAACTGCAGAAGAAAGAGCACAAAAAGAAGCTATGTATGTTGAACAATATGGTCAATTAATAAATGGATTAGTAGAACAAAATGAAGATATTAGAACTAATCTTCATGAATCCGCTTTTGATGCTCTTGCTGGATTGTATGAAATAGATGTAGATAATTTTAATAATATGTCAGAAGCAGAACAAGATATTTTAATGAATAGTTTAGTTCCTCAGTGGGATTCAAGTGTTCAACATATGGCAGATGTTTTTGCTGGTGATGGTGGGTTCATTCCTACATGTCAAGATGCTTTTGATGAATTAAAAGTTAAAACTGAGGAATATCAAGATTCATTAGATGAATTGGAAAGAGCAGCTGGTGTAGATTTTGATTCTATGGCTGAAGGCTATGAAAGAAATATTGAACTTGCTCAAGAATTATTATACGCTAATGATGAATTGATTAATAAATATATGCAAGAAATTGATGCTATCTTAGCTGTTATTGCTCAATTAGACCAGCTAATATCTCAATATCAAGCTGCACAAGCCGCGGCAGAAGCGGCTACAGCAGCTGCATATGCATTTGTTCAAGCTCAACAAGCTGCTGCAGCGGCAGCCGCAGGAAATAGTAGCGGAGGAAGTTCTAATGGTAGTGGTAATTCAGGTGGTTACGGAGGAGGTTCTGGTTCTAGTGGTAGTAGTTCAGGAAAGTCTGGTTCTGGTGGAAATAATGGTTCAGGAGGCGATGGAGTTCCTAGAATTGGTGATGTAGTAACTTATACAGGTGGATTATATTATTATGATTCATATGGAACTAATCCTAGCGGAAGTCGTGGACCAGGTAGAAAAGTAACCATTACCAATATTAACCCGGGAGCACCAAAACCTATTCATGTTCAATCATCGGATTCTGCTTTTGGATGGTTAACTCAAGGTCAAATAAGTGGATATAATACAGGTGGTTATACTGGAGATTGGGGTACTAATGAAGGTAAATTGGCAATTCTACATAAGAAAGAACTTGTATTAAAAGATACTGATACTGAAAATATGCTAACTGCGGTTGGAATTGTTAGAGATATGGCAGGTATGTTAGATAATCTAAATGCAAATCTTGTTAATAGATTATTAGATTTATCAACTGGTTTTAGCATTCCTATTAACAATATTTCTACGACTCCAGATACTGTTGAACAAAAGGTTCATATTGAAGCTTCATTCCCTGGAGTGAAAAATTCAAATGAAATTGAAGAAGCTTTAAATAATTTGGTTAATGTAGCAAGTCAATATGCATATAGAAGTAAGAGATAAGCAATAAGGGAGGAGTTATTCCTCCCTTATATCTTTATTGGAATTTGACAAAAGAGAAATATTATGATACAATAAAGAGAGAAAAGGAGAGTAGATATGACAAATAATATCGAACAAAAAATTTGTGATGCCGTTGATATTATAGTTCAAAAAGCTTTAAGCGAAGTTCAATATAATAAAACAATTCAAGCTACTATTATTGAGTGTATAGATTCAACAATAGGTAAATATAAAGTAAGATTTCAAGATAGTATATTTTATGCCTATTCTGAAAATACAGATGCTACTTATGTTAAAGGTACATCTGTATATATAATGATACCAAATAATAGTGATGATAAAGATAGAATAATTCTTGGAGCGGTTAAAAAATTAGGTATCAATTATGTAGCCACAATAGAAGGAGAAGACGCATATGAAATAAATGGTAAGAACTGTATAGATGATAGTCCTACTGTTTTTGAAATGTGTTCTTATAAAAAAGATAAATATGTAAATATATTATATCATAAAGATTATTCTTCTTCTCAAAATAAAATTTCTATCAATAATACGTCTTTGGAAGAATATATTAAAAATTCTAGTAGTATTATTTGTGGAATGACTGTAAAGACATCACTTCCTAAAGAACAACAGTTTAGAGGAAATTTTGGGATGATTGTTGCTCTTGATTTTTTAGATAATACTTTAAGTGAAGAGGTTACTAGAATTTATACTGTAGATGTAGATAAAATGATAGGAAATCCCTATAAACAAGTTGTTGAAACTAATCAATATGGTATATTTGATATAGATAATAAAAATTTTTTAAGAGTTAATTATATTAGTTTATTTTGTTATGATTTTCCAAATAATAAACCAGATGACCAATTAATAAGTGATATTTTTATAAAAGATATTAAATTATGTGGAGCTGGAAAATTATCTGAAACAGATATAAATAATTATAGTTTAACTTTTTTAACTCCTCAAGGAACTTATTTTGATGGTTCTTCTGAAGATATAAAAGGAAAAACTTTAATTGCTCAAGTAAGAGTAAAAGGAAAAGTGATTGATAATAATAGTCAACCATTACCTTATTATTGGTTTACTGAAAATGTAGGAGTTACTTCTGATAGTATTTATTATAATCCTTATGGTGGAAGAGGATGGAAATGTTTAAATAATTCAAATATTATAAAAAAGGCAAATAAAACAGATACTCAAGTTGTAGAGTGGATTCCTGCGGATTATAAATGGAATATTATAAAATCAGATATACAAGCAAAAGAAGTAAGATACAAATGTGTTGCTGTTTACGATGGAACTATTATATCTAAAATTATTACAATAAAGAATTTATCTTCTGATTATGATATTAAGATTGAATCCGATATTGGAACCAAATTCTATTTTGATATAGGTAGACCTAGTTTAACTTGTTTAGTTAATGGAATAGAAAATACAGCTTATACTTATTCTTGGGCAGTAACAGATAATGCTGGAAATTTTCAACAGATCGCGGAAACTGATGATTTAAATCAGCAGTATGCTGATAAATTAATAGAATTAAGAACACTAAAAGAACAAATTGAAAAAGAATTAATTCTTCAAAATGCAGCTTCTACTCAATTAGAACAATTACAAAAAGAAGTAAATGATTTAGAACAAAGTTTTAGAGTAAGTAAGTTTAAATTATATAATATTAAAGTAAGTGAGATTACAGATTATGCAATTTATCAATGTAGTGTTCATTATGGAGAAAAATATTTAGGAACTACACAAATTATTTTAAATAATTCGCTAGAAATTAAAGATAATTATAAT
>NFYZ01005726.1_pt1 | contig 38346 bp, 36 predicted proteins | sample 1092561 | NCBI WGS metagenome assembly NFYZ01 (sample SAMN03609887, study PRJNA323583) | gut metagenome | isolation source: feces | host: Rattus norvegicus | place: Malaysia | collected 2013 | reverse complement strand
CTTTAACATCAGAAAATTCAGTTGGCACATCTACTAAATATAGAATACGGGGTGTAACGAAGACATCTGAATTAGAAAAGTATATAAAATCTATTACTAATTCTAAAATAAACATTATAGGATTGGAAGTAGAATATAAATATAAGTCAGTATCAAAAAGGAACACTACAGTTTCAGACATTAGCAACAATATATTTACTGATTGGAATAGACTTAACAACATAGATAGACAGCGTAAGTTGGTGTTTAATGAAGCTACCAATGGATTTACTGTAGAATTTGTAAACTATGAAAACGCCGCTAATATAATTAAATGGAACCAGATTGACATACCTATCACGTCTAATGAGGATGTTATTATAAGGATAAGATATAAATATAATGTTGGTCAGCCATTTATTAATATATATTCACCATGGTCAGAAGAAGTAACTATAAACTTCCCAACAGAGTATGCAGACAATGTAGAACTATCAAAAATTATATCAGTCAATGATGAGGATGTAATATCATCCAAATTTACAGGTAAACTTATAAATGATGGTTATGAGGAGCATATCACTAATAAGATGATTGCTAATAACCAGACATTTTACCATATGCCAGAAAATATATATTCTGGATTTAATACTAGTGAGAACAACTTAATATCATTAAAAGATAAGCTAACAAGTATGTGTTCTGAGATAGATGTATATAAAGAACTTATAAACACAGAAACACAAAAGAAATTAGCGGTATATCTTCAGTATGATGGTAAGATGATTGAATTGCATAAAGGTGCTACTAATAAGATAAATATATATAATATAGATCATATTAGCGATTACTTTATCCGTAAAGAAATGAATATAGTAATAAAAAATACAGGAGATGTAAATATAAATCTATATAGTATATTTCCTGGAAATATAGATGTTCCACTACCTTTATGTAACTATAATTATTATAGTAATAAGATAGTAGATTATTATAGGGTTCCGGTATTTGCTAACGATGTAATACAGTCACAGGTATTGGGACAATGGATATACTTTAGAGAAAACAATTTATATACAGGGGAATCTATACTGTTTAATTCTGGTATGCAGAAAAACGAGGATTATCAAAATAGATATAGTGACAAATACCTTGTGTTAGGATGCGCTAATGAGGTGTTTGGTGCAGATAATATACAGTTAGGACTAGCTAACAAATATATAAACAATGATATAATATATCAAAGTAACAACATGATTGGCTTCATATCTAATAATGGATATGATAATGGATATACCTCAACAGGTGATAACAATAATAATGGTGGTGATACTTATATTATAGACAACTTCTTTTATAAAGAACAACCAAATGATGGATCTTTTAATACTGTAGTATATAAATATGAAGACATTTATGGATACAGTACGGGTTCAAAAATTTTATGTCTTGATAATTCAACCTCAATAACTGACTTCATTAATGCAACTAAGGACAACGGTAGAATAAACAATAAACTTAAAGATATATCTGGATATGATGGTGCGTTTTTATTTGTCAATTTAAACAATATGTCAGAATTATTAACAGATGGTTCTGAACGTGGAAACAAGGAAATCAAGGTAGGTGAATCCGTTTCTATTCCTATAATATTTGAATATTTCTTAAGTGAAAAACAGACGATAACAAAAAGGATGATGTTTGACATAAAGAATTCTTTATTGAACAATCCTTTAAATTATATAATAGAACTTACAGCAAACTACGATAGGTCACTTGAAGTTAGCATAGATAATTCGACAGCACAAGTAGGAATTAGCGACTTCGCTACAGAATGAATAACTACAGAATAAAAATTAATAATAGAAATGGCAGTAAAGATAAAGAACTTAGAACATCTTGATGGAAAAAAGGTTCAACATTCTACGATAACAGCACAGTTTCCGGGAGTATTTGTAAACCGTAAGAAAAATACTGGTGAAATTATATTTACTTCAGATACAGATCCTATAAACGGTATGCATCATATATATGCTGGAGGTGAGCATATTGCTGGTGGATATGGTTTTCCATCAACTAGTGTTACAGATGACTTAACATATATACAACAGTCATATAATAGTATATTTGATTATTTTAATAAAGCATATACTTATCATAGCACAGGTTATACTTATATTAGCAAATTTGCATATAATATAGCAACATATGCAATGGCTGCTGTAAATTTTCATAGTTATCTAAATGTAAAGGTAGATCCAGACAGAAATAGTATATTAGGTGGTAGTTATACATTCAACTTTAATAAAGGTATAATGACAATATCACATAACCAAGATGCGAGTATGTCTATAAATACAAATACTGGTAATACATATTTATTTGATAGACACTTTGAATATACTAATGTTGGATATATAATAACTACTGAAAACGGGGTTTCTAGTGAAGTGCCATGTTATTATACTGTACATAGACTTAATGTAAATATAAAACAGTCATCTCAATCGTCCATCGCAACAGGTGGATTAACTGTAGACAACATACTTGGTGTTTCTATTGTCTCTATTGATGGGACAGGAAAAAATATATATAACAACTTTATAATAAGAAATTCTAATAACAATGAACTTAATGGGTTGACTCATATAACAGACGCACTAAAAACTAATCTAACAAATAATGACAGTTATGTGAACATACCAATATTTAAGGATTATGATACTTATTGTTATATAAATTATTATATTGGAAATAATATCAATACTGAACTTCAAACAGAATCAGTATATTATAAGTGGGTATCTCCTATATATTCTTTTAAAAGTAATAATATAGTTTCAGCATCTAGTATACCTGAGATATTAAAGACATCATCTAAATATATTATAAATTATTCAGATAAGAATACCTATACGATAAACACAACAATAAATCTTGGAAACGAGGTTATTGGATCTAATACAGTTAGTCGTGAGTTATTGACCTATAAAGGTTCAGATGGTACATATCATTATTATAGTCAACGTTTCTATATAGCAACACCTAGTTATATATCTAATATAAAATACTATTTAAGTGAGGATGTTTCTAAAAAAGGTAACTGTGATGGTGGTTTGGCATATATAGCAAATGTAAAATATTTAGATGATATATATAACATATACATGTCAGACGAAAACTGTATGAATAGAAACATCAGGGTAGATATGGATTTTGTAAAATCATCTTTAACTGATACAACTTTATTTAATTTAAGAAATGGAAATAGATAGTAAAATAATACAGAATATTTTAGATAAAGGTGGATTTTCATGGAGTAGTAAAGAATATAGTCCAGAGCTTAAATTACATGAAAGCATTGCTGGATCTCACGGCGCAGAAATTGTAAAGCAGACACTTAATTCCAATGATGTTTTAATGCAGTATATGCTTGGTACACATCATCTGAATAAGATAAAGAGAACAGATCCAAACCAAAAGATAATTGATGCATATGATATTGATTGGTCAGGTTATGGTGTTACAATAAATGGAAAACATTATCAACCAAAAACGACATTCGAGTTGTTAGATCTTATATTTAGACTTATACAATATTTAATTAGTCTAACTGGTGATGTGGATTTAGTCTGGAATGATACTGGTGTAAACCGTATAGAGGAAAACAGGATGTACTGGGGTGATTCCGAAAAAATCAAAGAAACTGACCAAAATGCTGTGTCTGCACACGATTGGAACGCCGAATAAATTTATTTTTAATTATATTTTATATATCTAATTATGTCAGAAAAAATAAAAGTAGTATTCTTTGACGATACAGGAATTGATTATAATACATCAAGTAATGACAGTGTTGCAAATAGCGGCATGATAGGTAATGGTATATATTTTTCACCAGAAGACAGTGAATCTCATCATATTTCGCATTTAGGACATATATATACGTTAGGTTCTAAAGTAAGCAAAGGTGATGATGGTGAATCTATCAATGTTGCAAATATCAATGACGGAAAGTTAGAGACAACACATGCAAAAATAGTTAGTAACATAATTGGTGATCCATTTAAAAAGACTGTTGAATATAACTTGTCTGAATTGGATTTTGATAATGTGATTAAAACTATAAATAGTTTAGTTGATAGATGTAATGATTTACAAAGTCAGATAAACAATATATCAACAGGGCAACAGACTGTTAGTAGTTTTAGTGTTAGTATTAAGCGAACAGGATCTACTTCACCAACAAATTATGTTATTGGCGAGCCAATAGAAATTACATACAGTAATATACAACCAACTGGTGCAATAGTAAAAGGGTTTGGTATGGATAGTACTACTGTATTAGATGATATTACTGTTTCTGGTAGTACAATAAGTGCAATAACAAAATCAGAAACAACAGGCACGACAATTAGAGTATATTTATTATCACCAACTAATACAAGTAAGGTATATAAGGATACTACAATAAAAATAAGTAAACCGACAATAACATATATTGGTAAATGTGGTAACACTACAGTTATAGCTACTGATAGTTATATATATAATGGTTCTTTACAAAATGATGTACAAGAAGTATGTGCATATATAAAAGCAATTATTGAAAATAGTAATGTTACTGTATATGACACTGCTACAGGCAAAAACAAAATATCTGATTATTATACTGTATCTAATACTGTTTTAAATAATAACAGCAATCCTACAGGTATATTATTAAATTATGCAACAAAAACTGGAAGTACTACTGTAGTAAATTCATCAAACACATTAAACGTATCTAAATATATTGTGCGTATTTCAAAAACTGGTGTCAATGAATCAACGACATCATATGTGCTTGGTGGAACACAAACATCAATAAACACAATAGAACAAATTATAAATGATTTAGATAATTTGGAGGTTACTGGATATACATATGTTATAAAAAGTGGTAGCACTACTATATCAGATTTAAATCAACCTATAACAAATTTATCTAATTATAGTAATAATCAACCACACTGTAAGGATTTAAAAATTGTGTATAGTAAAATACAAGTACAGCCAAAAATATATCAAAAGAATATTAAGGCATCTGAATATTTTGATAGCACTGGTATAGGGCCTATGGATGACCTATTAAGTACTTTAACAGAAAGCAGTGCAGAAAATAGCTTTAATATAGAAAATACAGGTGATCTTACTGGTTTATCTGTAGATGGTACCCCAAATATTAAAAGATCAAGAATATTAAAAGATTATACTACTAATTTAAATGAAGATAGAATATCTTTCTTTTATTCAAAATCGCCATTTAGTTTTTATACAAGAAACTTGTCTGGTAATTGGGATATATTAAATGGGCAAGAAGTATATTATGATGAAAATACAAAATTGTATTTTAAATTTGCATCAAATATGGTAAAATTAACTGATCAAGTAACCAATATAAAATATATTGGAATTGCGCATATTGAATGTGCAATATCTTTATATCATAAATAATAATCATTAAAAAATAATTTTGAAATACATAAGAGTACGAGTACTATGATAAATATAAGTAATACGGTTGAATTTGGTTCACAATTAATACCTGGTTCGACAGATGGTACAAATCCAGATTATCCAATAGTTGGCGCAGATGCTGTAGCCATTAGTGCTACTACAGGTGGTATGTCTGATACATTTGAACCATTATCAAATAAACTTTCAGAGATCGATACTTCTATAGAATCAATAGATACTACAGTTCAAACATTAACTGGAAAAGTAAATGTTAATGAAACTGCTATAGGAAATATAAACGGTAAAGTTAAGACATTAACCGAAAAGGTAAATAATAATGAAACTAGTATAGGAACTATAAATGATAATATATCAGATATAAACGGTAGAATAGATAATATAACAAGTAGTCCTGGTGGTGAAATTGTTGAAATAGAACAAAATACTGGTGAAAACATAAACAGTAATACATTTAATGCGGTATCATCAATAACAAAAGAAAATAATAAGATTAAAGTAAAAACAGATACAATCACGATACCAGAATCGTCAAATATTACTATTGTTGCTGCAGAAACTGTAACATCAGTGCCAAAATTTGGCGATACAGTAATATTTAGTGCAGATAATACAGAAGTCGGTACTAATATAATTAATAATAGAGAGGTACGTATAACAATACCTAAGTTAGAAAAATCTGCTGAGACAGGCAACCCAATAGATATATCTAATGAATCTAGCTACTTTGTAACTAACATTTTGCTTAAAGATAGAGATGTTGATAGCAACGCATATTTACAAGAAACAAAATGTTCTATTAATGTAAATACACTAAAAACTAAAGTAAACTATATTAGTGAAAACTATTTTAATGATGTACATGACGTGCCGCCTACTGAAGTAAAAATAGGTGACCCAGATACGGATCCTTATAAGAATAATAAAAACAAAATAATTGTAACCCAGCATGTACAACAAGATTCGAGTTCAAAAACAGCATTATTAAAACAACCAGTCGAATTAAATTTTTCACCAATAATTGATGATGCGCGTACATCATATAACCGTATTAACTTATTAACAGAACAAATGAATACAGTGTTTACAGAAATTAGTAAAATTAATACGGAAAACCAATATCTTAAAAACTGTATTGAACAAATACGCATGGCCGATACTAATGGAAACTATGAACCATATGTACCAAAAACATTAACTTATACTGGTTTAGATCAACAATTAATACTTCCAGGAAAATCTAATAATGAATATGATTATTATTATTCAATAAATTCTAATCCTAATCTAAGTGACTATGCAACTTATGTGACTTACGCACATAATTTGACTGGTAATGCTATAGGATATTATACAGTAAAATATATTGCTGTACTTAAACAATAAATTAACATTTAATATTTATGGAAAATGTAGAAACAATACCAACACAGGAGTATATAATAAGCAGCGGAGATCTTGATAGTGGCGTAATGACATTATCATCGGATGACGGTATATCAGCACAAGCTGGAGCAACTCAAACAACTACACCTAAACTAACTCCAACTACAACTACACCTGAACCAACTCCAACTGAACCAGAATATCAAACTGTAAATGTAGTTGTCCAATCAGAGATTGCGGGCGAGACATTCAACGCATTTATTTATACAGGAATAAATAACGAACGGATATTACATGAGAATGAATCCATAATAACATTTACATCTTATTTTCATGATAGTACATCCAATATAAATGGTACCAAATTTGTAAAATTTACAAATGGTAAAAATTTTGATTGTTTTAAACTTTTTACTGGTAACAGCCTTCCAAACCCATCATATATAACTGTATATGATAAAGCTGCTCCAAGTGACCAATTCTATACAAGAAACTTAGATAAGGCATGCTTGGTTAATAATACATTTTATTTACGTGTAACTCAACCAGCATCAGAAAGGAAATGGGTTGAAAAAACAATATATATTGGGTGAACATAATATTAACCAGATATTTAAGATATCTGGTTATATTTTTCCTAATTTTTAAGTCAAAACTTTTATTTTTAATTGTAAAGTTTCTATATTTAAATATTAGTGCTTCAAAAATATATCTTGGTTGCAATGATACCAAAAATTATACACTGCTGTAAATATAAGAAATTCACTTATCCACAATCCGTTGATACAGTTATCTCATCATGGAAAAAACATCTTCCTGATTATGAAATAAAAATATGGGATGAAGATAGTTTTGATATAAACATATCAACATGGACAAAGGAATGCTATGAGTCTGGATATTCATCTTACCCATATATAAATGACTATATAAAATTTTGGGCACTGTATAATTATGGTGGAATATATTTAGATCTTAACCAAACAATTGTAAAGAGTATAAATCCACTATTAAACAATCAATTGTTTATTGGTGCAATAACAAACAATAATATAGGATTTGGTATTATAGGTGCTGAAAGAGGAAACAAATATATTAAAGAAATATTAGATTTATATAATACTTTAAGTTATATAAACAAGAACAATATATTAAGAAAACTTCCAGTTCAAAAGATAGCAGCAAAATATCTACCTAAATTTACAATTTATACAAAGGAAGTATTATATGCAGATCCAAACAATATGACTAAATATACATTTTCATATAATGATTTTAGTGACATTTATGGAAAGGTAGTATCCGTAGTTATGCCTGCATATAATGCTGAAAAATATATCAAAGAGGCTATTGATTCTGTTCTTAACCAGACATTTAAGAATTTTGAGTTAATAATAGTTGATGATGGTTCTACTGACAATACTGAATCTATTATAAAATCGTATAATGATAATAGAATAGTATACATAAAGAAGAAACATAGCGGTATATCAGAAACGTTAAATTTGGGTATAAAAAGAGCATCTGGTGTTTATATTGCAAGAATGGACACGGATGATATGATGTACAAGAACAGGCTTGAAAGACAGGTGGCCTTTATGCAGAACAATCCACAATATGATATGGTTGGATGTGGATTTGAATGGGGGAACGGTAAACCTGAAAAGGAGTATTGGCAATGGCCTGATAATGCTGAAGTAAAGATGTATCATTTCGAGAACGGGAATGTGATTGGGCATCCAACTGTAATGTTTAGATATTCTTCTTTATACAATTTACCTTTCCTATACGAGAAACTATACGATGGGTGCGAAGACATGAAACTGTGGTTAACTATGCTTTCTCATGATAAACGTATATATATGTTAAAAGAAGTATTACATTATTATAGACAACACCCAGAACAATGTGTAAACACAAATACATATAAACATGAGTTTGATTATACTAAAGCAATATTACGAGCATATTCAAAAAAGAATTCAGATAACGCAAAACTAACTGTAATATTGCCATTTCAAAATGAAAACGTTGAAGTAGAAAAAACAGTTACATCAATACGCGCAACAGTTACAGACGATGTGAATATTATTCTTATTGATGATAATAGTAATGATAATTTTGATTATAAACGTGTAGCAGATATATTTGGGTGTGACTTTTATAGAAATAGTATAAACCTTGGTGTTGCGGGATCTCGTGACTTTGGGGTATCAAAATGCAAGACACCTTATTTTGTATTGCTTGACGCACACATGAGATTCTATGAATTAGATTGGCACAAGAAAGTTATAGCGGCACTTGAGGAAAATGATAAGCGTCTGATAACATCAAATAGTATTATAATATATAAGAATGATGATGGTACATATGACAACGAGGAAGGTATAAAGGGAAGACATAGGTTTGGTACATATGGTGCAGTAGTGAACCTATATGAAGAAGGATGGGAATTTACTTCAAAATGGACTGGAAAGATGGTAGATCCTGAAATAAACAAGAACAAAGAACTTATACCTTGTGCATGTGTGCTTGGGGCATTCTATGCAACATCTGTAAATTGGTGGAACCACATTGAGGGTCTTAATGGTCTTGTAAAATATGGTTTAGATGAGCCTCTAATGTCAATAAAGACATGGCTTGCTGGCGGTGAGTGTCTAATATTCAAAGATTGGGGTGTGGGACATCTTTATAGAAGCAAGGCAAACTATCACGTGCCTATATACAAGATGAACTATAATCAAATATATCTTATACATATATTTGCTCCTGAATACAAGATTGATGAATATTGTAATAGTTTAAAGAAACGAATTGGCGATGATAGTTATAACGAATCATATAATATACTTAAAGATCATTATGTGGAAGTGATGGAATTTAGAAAACATTTTTGGGATGACATCGCTGTACATGACTTTGAATACTTTAAGAAAATAAATGATAAAGTATTTTAATTTAATAAGAACCTACTAGCTTTAAACTGGTAGGTTTTATTTTTAATTAAAATGTAGCAGTATCTTTAGATGGGATTGAATTATCTTACATTAGAAAACAAACCTAACATATCATTGACTGATGAAAATGGTAACAAAATAATATGTAAAGATTTGTTACCAAAAACAACAGATGGCATATTTGCCGAAGATCGTGGTTCACGAAAAATCATAGTAAACAAGTATTATGTTGCAAGACCTGATCTTATTTCGCTGGCTTTTTATGGAACAGATGAATATGCAGATATTATATGTAAGATAAATGGAATATCAAACCCATTTGAGTTGAATGAGGATGATATGTTGGATATACCGTCTGCGGAATCAATCAGATATTATTCAAGGCCTAATAGCAATAAATCCGAATTAGTAAAGGATGGTTCAAATATAGGAAAAACAAAAAAATCTAAACAAAAACAATTAGATAAGAAACGTAGCCCTGCTGAACAAGTCGTTGGTGATAAGAACTATATCATTGATAGATCTATGGGTATGGTGTTTTATTAATTTTATAATATGGGATGGGTTAAAATTGATAATGATATAACTGAACAGACAGTTTCAGAAAATACAAACATATCTGAACAAAATGCACCTGCAGTGACTTCATCTGCTATAACTACAGATCAGGATATACAGGAAGCACCTGATGGTCAGCCAATATCAGACACAATAATGGTGGTAGCTGATAGAAACGATAAAGTTCTTGAAGTTAAGAAAGACATTACCGCCGATGAATTAAAAGAGGAAACCCCTGTACTTGAGGCACCTATAAACTGGACAGATCCACAGGTTTGGCATGACCCAACGTTTAATAATGGTGTTATTGTAAAAGTTGCAGATACGGACAGAGGTGAAAAAACTGCTTCTGATGCGGAACAATCATCACACAAGATAGATGCTATATATTTTCCGTTGATTAAGATAAACCAAAAGATAATATCTAATGATGCAGTAATATCAATGAGGTTAATTTCAGAAGATTTACTGCCACGTTTGTATCTTACAATATTTGACAATAATAATAGTATAACCAATCTTAATTCTGCAGGTGCGGATAATGAAATAGTCATTGTTATAACATCACCTGTTAATGGGACATACAAGAAAATCAAACTTCCATTTTATATTGATAGCGTATCTACAACACCGTATGGTGAGCAGCGTATTTTATCATATAGTTGTGGTATGAAGATTCCTAAATTGAAACAGAAATATCCTAATGCAATGAACTACCCAAACAAAAATCAATGGCCAGGATGTGATATGTGCAAACAACCTGAACAAAAAATACCAAATAGTTGGGAGCTTTTACATTTTATAGCAAAGGAATGTGAATTGGGTTTTGCTAGTACATCACAATGTAAAGAAATATCTGACAGAAATTGGAGATTGCCAAACAGTTATAGTTCATTAGAAGAATGTCTTGAAATGGAAAAACAGTTTGCTGGAGATAGTGAAGAAACAGCTATATTTGATTGGTGGGTAGATCTGTATGGATATATCGTTATGGTAAATCTTCCATGGGTTCTAAATTCTAAAATAACGAATAAGAATCTTGGCATATATGGGCTTATGGGCATACCAAGCACATCTGAAAATACCCCCGAACAAAAAATAGTTTTAGTAAATAGAACAATATCCAATACAAAAGATACTACTACTTTTGCAGATGCACATAATTTAATGATAGAAAGTTATAAGGTAGTAACAAATAATGAACTTTATGAGTTAGGTACTTGTTCAAACTATAACATATTCATTCCAGGAAAAAACACGTTTCAGACATTTGATGTCCAGGTAGAAGAATCGTCTGTTACAGGATTTGCAACAGAAAAATATCTAACAAGACGTGTATTCATGCAGTCTATTGACATGAGTGGTACAGACAGACAAAGAAAAAAATCAATATTTAAACGATATTTTCAAAATAAACGTGCAAAGATGCTTGTCGTTCAGTTAGAACGTGCAAACCTTGGGCTACAAAGAGGGACACTTATAAATGTAATAATAGTAGATAACGACCCAAGAAACAAATCAATAATGGCTAATAACTCAAGTAATATTGCATCTACATCAAAAGAGACTGAACCATTACAGACAGATACTAATACAGATACTGCAGGTGAATATGGTGACCAAACACCATCAAAGTCTGACTATGTAAATAATGCATCAATAGAAATGCCTAACCAAGGATTATCTGGGCTATATTATATTGATGGTGTAACATATGAATATAATATAGATAATGGACAAAAGATAACGCAAACATTAAAATTAATTAAGAAAGGCATTTGGGGTAATTTTATTACAAGTGAAGGCTATATGCAGATTGACAAAAACAAACAGAAATCATAATAGACATGAGTAGCGATAATAAGATAGTAAATTATGGACAGATTTATGATTATCTAAAAACAATAAAATTAGATGAGTATTTGTCTAACAAAAGAACAATCATACATAACCAGATATTCGATAGAGCAATAGATAAGTTAATTTTTGAGGTGAATAGTCAAAGTACTGTATTGAACATATCAAATAAAATAAAGAATCTATTATCAGAATATAATATAACTGAATTTTCAAAAGAAAATTTCAGGTTCATTGAATATAAAGGAAAAATCTGGTATGAACCGTCTACTGTGTCTATCATATATACAAAAAATTTGGTTTTAGATAATAAAGGTCATTATATAAGATTACGGATCGGGCCACTAAATCTAAAAGAATTGTGGGATAATGAATATGTATTATTAAAAGATATAGATCGTATAAATAAAGCATCAGATACAGAAAAATATGTAATAGACTATATAGATTATGTTTCTGGTTATGTGATATTATATGATAAAGTAAATCTTAAACATATAACTGTAGATATAAGTTATATCCATGATATAACCAAATATGAGCATAACAATTTCTATGGAGAAATGTTTAGTATCAAGAAATAGATGATAGTTACACATGGCGAATAAGATAGATTATGATAATGTAGAATATAGAAACGAGACAACATATGGAATGACTGCGGACCAGATAGATAAATATAATAAGTTTAATAGTCTTAATGTTGGTTATGTCAACTCAAATTTTTCTACAGATCCTGTTACAAATTTTAGATTACCACAATGGGGGTATGAGGAGTTTGTAGCTGAAATAGACAATTTCAGAAAAGGGATTACCTCTTTGACTGGTGAACCTGGATGGTTTTATTTTAAAATATTCTTTCACTTTGATGATAACTATGGATTGTTAGGTTCCGTAATAAACGACACAGAATTTACAGGATATTCTAATGCAAATACCGCGTATAATTTTTTAAAGAATAGATCTACTGCACCATGGTATAAATCTATGAACCTTGCTGCAAGGGCGCAAATGTTAAAACGGTTTATAAAATATTTAAGTTTTATAAATTCTACAACACCATGGTTTTTTGATAAGATAAATGGTCTTGATAAAGCAGTAGTACCAACAAATGAGTTTACAAAAGAGCGTACTATAGAAATATCATGTTTAGAGGATGCTGTAGATATGCGGTTGACTACATTATTCCATTTATATCAATATGTGTGTTATGATGAATTAACACAAAAGGAGATATTGACAGACAATCTTAGAAAGTTCAACATGAGTGTTGCGTTATATCATGTTCCACTTAAAGTGTTGCATAGCAAGACTGAATCACAGAATGGATCTGTCGGGTACAATAAATCACTAACAGGTTCACAGTCTATGGACTTTCAAAGTAGAATGTCGTATAAGTTATTTACATTTAAAGGATGTGAATTTGATTTAGAATCTTTAGGAGGTGTAGTTCCATCAAATTTGGATAACTCAAAGGCGTTTAACTTAGGAAAAAATGTAATAAAAATAAAGTATGATAGATGCTTTACACATTTGATGAACGAATGGGAACAGTTCATGATTGGGCCTGATGGTATATATTACGATCCAATGATACTTGTGGGTCAAGACAATGAAGACCAAAAGGCAAGGTACAATATATTTAAGGAACGTCTTCAAGGAAGCAAACAAAGTGAATCAGGAAATCCTAAAGTAGTTGATTCTATAATAGGTGAAAATTTTGTAAAATATGCTGCACCTAATCATACGCTTGGTAATATATATAATCTGAAGATTAGAAAAATGCAGTATAACGAAATGCTGTCACGCAATGAACGTGGTAAGATTTGGTTGTCTAACTTATATGACTTTGTGCCTATGGCATTTAAAGGATATGTTATTAAAAAGAACACGGATCCATCAAAACGCGTGTATCTTACTCAACGAATACAAGGCAGATATGGATTATATGTAAAACCATCAAACAGATCATTGGAAGGTGGTCCTCGTGGTTATAGTAGACTACCAAATTTTTATGGATTATCTAGTATATTGAATAATGGTGAAGAACAACATAGATACCGTGCTATATATAGAGAGACTACCACACAGATAAATGGATATGGTACAGAAAATTTCAGTAGCATAGCAGATCTTATGGATTATGCCAGAAGAACTAGTACATCAAGATGTGGACAATTATATATGTATGGGGATTATCACCAAAGTTTGAGATCTATAGTAGATTCTTATATGTATGCATGGCGAGACATGCGTGGTTGGTGGAAATCAATGGTAAAGGGCATCAAACAACAGATAACAGGAATGTTTAAGATATAGAAAAAAAAAATGGTGTGAACTTAAGTTCACACCATTTTTTTTTAATATTGTAGTTTAAATGGATTGCCATTAACATCCGTAACATACATTCCATTAAATACTGTATCATTATTGTTACTATCCGTACTTATAGATATTATAAGTTGATTTGGTGTAAATAATGTGCGTTCCTTGATATCTTTTATTTCATTTTCTCTAATAATTGTATCAATATCCAATGATGTTGTAACCACTGAATAATTATTTCCAATATTTATAGCATTCTTACTCATTTCTTATTATGGATTTATAGTTGATGTAGTTTGTTCTGATGAGGTTGGTTTTGGTGTAGTTGTAGTTGGTTCAGATATATTATACCTTTGCCAATGAACTACAATAGAATTCATATACCCAGAACGTAATGGCATAGTATCAAAATTTAACGTGTTCGTATAATACGTATCTCCAGCAAAATAATAATAACTAAATTTTAGTATATCAGGTGAGTTTAACGGATATGGATCTAATTGAATGTTTGATTTTACCCCATTATATGATGGTATCAACTTTGGTATAGTTAATTTAGTTGTGCTATAATTACTAATATTCTTTTCTTTGACTGTATCGTTTTCTAAATAATAACAATGACCTTTAATCACTTCAATACCAAGACCATGGTCATCATAAACTTCTATATCATAGTTTGGTGGTGTGGTTGGTATGGGGGTAGTTGTAGTAGTTGTAGTTGTAGTAGTTGTAGTGGTTATAGTTTTCCAAATAAAATCTACCTTCATATCAGACGTTATATCAGTAAATAATAAGGTATTGTTTTCGTTTGTATCAAATGTATTTTGGTTATCAATGTCCCAATAATATGTAAACATATATGATTTATCATCAGCAATTGGTTCATTAATGTATGCGCCAGATATAACATTATCTAAACGTATTTGACCATTATCATTAGATATATTATATTCTATATCAGTTTCACGCCCATTTGACGCACGGAACGAACACTTATGTGCAGAATACGCATCTATATGATATAATACAACAGGTTTTTCTTCATATACAGCATTAATCTCAATTTCTTCTCCGGTTATATGATCTAAATACCAATAAGTCCCATTACTAATTAATTCACCACAATTATCAGAATTATTAATATCAGTATACCAATAATATGAGAACATCAAAGAGTCTGATTGTATAAGTCTTGGTACACTAAGAAATGATGCTTCCTTACGTGTACTTACATCATTTAAATTAATTGGATTAATTGTATTACATAATACATCTTTCTTTTCTATAACATTATTTTGTAATGTCTTTATAGTATAATCAAATTCACAAGTAAGAGGCGAAACAATTTTTAGTTTTGTTATATAATCACTGGTTCGTTTAAATCTACATTCAATATATATTTCTCCAGTCATTTCACTAAATGTTAATTTTCCTTCAGTCTTATCATATGATATGCTTTCGCCATTTTTATTGAAGAATCCAACAAATTCATAGTCATAGAATTCTTGTGATGATGGTTTAGGTATAGTTATAAAATCATTTTCTCTTATATTTGCAAAATTTTGTAATTGCTGTCCCCATAATGTGAATTGGCCAGAAGTAGTGCCTAATTGTGAATTTTCAAAATTACATGTTATATCGGAATATAATGTAACTGATTTTGGTGCAAATGTAGTAGTTGTTGGAGTAACGATTACATTATCCCATACAAACTTAACATTTATGTTTGATGTTACATCAGAAAAGGTTAATCTATTATCATCATCAACATTAAACCTTTCATTTTTATCCACATCCCAATAATAAGAGAATATATAATCTTTACTATCAGTAGTTGGCTTATTAATATATGCACCTGATACAATATTTTCAATTTGTACAGAATCATTATCATTATGTATATCATATTCTGTAGTACTGATACCGTCTGACGTTGCCTGGAAATGACATGCATGGTCAGAATATACAGTCAAAGTATATTGTTGTGGTGGCAGTGTTGTAGTAGTCGTTGTTGTAGCCGCACCAATAAGTATATTATAGTTACCTTGTCCAGTAAACATAAATGGCAAATCATCAGTCATAAATGTACCTGTTGTTTTATCAACAATACCAAGATATTCATATGTCTGATTTGTTGCTTTAATATTATTGATATGACTATTAACTGATGTACCAATAAATGTTCTTGGGACGTTTTTGTTTAAATATTCTCTATTATATTCCTGTCCACAGATATTTCCATACATGTAACAAGATTCTGACGCAGATAATGTTACAGATATTGATGGAGGGGGTGTTGTTTCTATTTGTTTTCTACTAAATACTATTTTATAGTTAGCTTCGCCATCCCATGTATATGGAATAGTACGTGTAACTATTGTATTTGTTATTACATTTATTATATAAGCAAATTCTAATATATCATTATCCTTTGCATCAATTCTTACAATTGTACCAGTACTATTAGAACCAAGATTACTTATATATTCTTTGCCAGCAGGTTGTATCTCCTCTTTATATAATGTATAGTCACCATAGTTTCCATATATATAACAAGTATTTGATGCAGATAACCGTATAGATGATGTTACATTAGTAGTGTCATCTTCAAACACCTTTTTCTTCAATATCTCAACCATGTTTTCTAAGTTAGCAACCTTGTTCTTCAATTGTTGTGTTGTAGAATCATATTCTTTTACATAAACAGTATTAGATAGTGGATTGAACGAAAAGTGCTCATTAGAAAACGAATATGTTAAGGTTAGTACATTGCTATCACTATCTGTCATTAACATAGATGGTTGTTCGGTATCAGAACCATCAGTATTTAATGGTGACGATATAATAAGTGCATTAGATGGCAACTTTAATTGCTTCCCATTATATGTTGTACTATTATAACGTCTAATTTCACTATTTGATAGATTTGTACAAAATATATTGAATTTTTTTCCTAAATTCTGGTTAGATCCAATTTTTGACATTATTTCTATTCTACTATATGATTATGCTTGTCTGTTACTGCTTTCTTATCTTCGATATATGTATCAAAATCAAATGATGCGATAGTCTTCGCATTAGAAATTTCAGTATCTACATTTATTATAGGATATACGGTATTTACTTTAATTGGTATTTCCAACGTCCTATTTTTATCATCTGCCTGTGATAAGTCAATTTTCTTTTGATTTAATGATTGAGATGATGGAAATTCTATAGAACATATAATGGCCTGCCCCAAATAACTTATCGTAAAATATCTTTGAAATACCAACTTATCAAACAGTTCTTGTATTAATATTATCGTTTCATTAAAATTGCTTAACACATATTGTAAGTTAAATTGCAATTCCACAGGCAATCTGCGCATTTCTGCGTTATATCCTTTTATTTGGCCATCACTTGACAGTCTTTCATAATTTCCTCTAACAAATGGATTGGTTAGTTCTTCTTGTTGTATGGACATTTCAGTCAAAACGCATAGGCATCTTGGAGTTTCCATATACATATAGTCTTCACCAGTAGTTTCTTTCCAATTATATTCATATCCATTTGTTTCGACATACATATAAGAAGAACCTGTATTGAATATAAAATGCTTTATTTGTTTATTGTACATTACTATATTTTTAGTAAGCCAATAAAGTACACCTTTCACTACTATGCTAAAGAATCTATCGTCCCTAATGGATAGTCCATCAAAACTAGCAATTTCCCATGGTCTTATCCATTTGTCTGTATTTTTTTCATTGATAACATCCATTAAATAGAAAAGAAAGTTTTATATTTATTTATATATTAAAAATAAATTTTAGCTATGATTATTATAGATATAACAAAAGATTATTTAGAAATGTTTACTGCTAAAAAGGATATTGAGGACCTACTTATATCATCAGGAGAAATAAAGACAAGATTTGAAATATCAGAATTTATAAACTATCTTGATTTTGGAAAACATATATATTGGGAATCATCAGACAATATATATCCATTTTCAATAATAGATACACCAAATGAACGTTATGTATTTATAGTAATAGAAGATGGTAAGAAAACGGATGCATTATTTTCGGCATTAGAAGATATAGATTATGATTTTTCAAATCTTATTAAAAAGGACGCGATGGAAATTTCTGCTGAAGAAATAGTTGATAGGCCTCACTTCATAATAAATAATGAGTTTTACTATAAAAGATGATATAGATGCTATTTAAATAACATCTTATCTAAGATGGTTTCTAAGCCAACCAGACCCGTCTAAGTTCCTCGCGGTGTATTTCTATGTCTAAGATATTTGACGGGACTAGAGGGTCCGGAAACCATCTTAGAAGGCTTATTGTAATGTGTCTTACAGTGTTAAATGTGGAATAATATACAAATCTACAAATTCTAAAAATAGTTTTTTATTTTTAAATATAAGAATAATCTTGTAAGTATGATGATTGCTACACAGTTTGTAAAATTCAACAATAATAAAGAATTACCTGAAACCGTACAAGGCAAATACTATTTATATTATAGTTTTGGGTTAAATGTTAAAGGTGATGGTATTCCTGCTATATATATAAAATTAGATAGTATAGACAAACTAACTAATTTTGTTAAAGAAATATCAAAAAATAGTACTATATTATTAAAAGGAACTGATGACTTTATAATAAATGATGATTACTATATAAATAAATCAGTATATAGCTGGCTATATGGCATGTCTAACGATAACGGATCTTCAGACGGTTCTTCTGATACAGGATCCGATGATATTATAAAATATTTTTCAGATAATATATACGTTTCTGAAAATGATATTGTGTTATTACCAAACTATATTAATAAATCATCTCTTAATATAAATACTGATTATTTTGATATAGTAAATTCCACAGAAAATCTAATAAATCATTATATAAAACAAAATACATATTCTAATTTTGTATTTACTGAAGATGAACTTAAAAGCTTTAGTACAACATTCTGTAATGTTATATTGTCTATGAGTACTGTAATAGATAATAATACTACTAATAATGTTATATATAAAAAGGTACTAGAATATTTTGCTAATTCATGTACTGATTCTGTATTATTGACTATGCAGATAATGTTAAATAACAATATACAGAATACTACACAAAATACAAGTCCTTGTAATTGTAATAGTATTACCTCAACAGACAATAATATATGTATATCATCATGTTCTGACTATTATATAAATGCAATGAACGAATATCTTAAACTAATGTTAGGCGATATAGAATTCTATAGAGATTGGTTCTATACTAATATAGATGATGTTGAATTTATAAATACAGATCTAATATCACAGTTAAAGATATTATTAAATGAATTATTAGAATCTGGTATTAATTTGGACACATCGGAAAAACAAAAGATAGGTTTGGGATGCCCATCATTGTCTGCAGCATCAGATGATTGTAATAGATCTATTATAAAAAACTATATAAAAGCATTAGATTATATAGAGAATGACGATATAGATTCTAATATAAATAAAATAAAAGTATACGGTTCAGCATTTGCAGAACTTCTAATAAAGCTATGATTTCACTAAAATGTCTATTAGAAAACATCTTGTTGGTACAACGGACGAATACATTAAAGCAAACCGTAAAGCATCACGTGAAGAAGAAATTGCTGCGCATGGTCACCCAATTCCACACAATAAAATTTGGAAGAATAAAAAGACATATTGCAGAAAAGAAAAATTTAGGAAAAAATATATATAATATATAAAAATGAAAAGTCTAATAGAATATATAAACTACAAAGCTATTTCAGAATCAAAATCAGACTCTACTTCAGTCACATTCAATTTTGATGGGATTGATAACTCTGAAGAATTGTTAAAATCACTTACTGATATGGAATATGTAACTGTTGATGGCAGTAAAGTTACAGTTAATGTATCATCAGAAAACTGTGACAAATTAGATACTGTTCAAGATATCTTACAGCAAACAATTCAAATGGAACGCTCAGGACAACGTACATCAAGTAGCGAACAATATGCGCAAAAGGTAGCCTCATTAGAAAAGGCTCTTGGAAAGATGAATGATGCAATAGATAATTTCTGTAATACTGAAGAAGAATGATACGGTTTGAAATAACTTCTAAAATAAATGAAGAAACATATCTTGATGAGTTTGTTTTAGACATCATTCAAGATAAAGTTCATCATAAGTACATTCTAGATGCTAGTGAATTAGTAGATTTAAAAACTGAATGTTTACAAGCATCTGATTATCTTATGGGCAATTAACAATAATTATAATTAAATACATGACATGACGCCAAAAAATAATAGATACTACGAAGTCACCGTATCAATAGAAGCCGAAGACAATAAAGGTAGATTAAAGAAACAATCTGTAAAATATCTTATTGATGCTGCCGATACAGCAATGGCTGAAAAGAATACAATGAAATTAATGGAAGGTACAATGTTTGATTGGGAAATTATTGGAATTAACCTTTCAAAGATAAAAGAAATTTATTCTGAGGAATAAAGATAAAGAAAGGCGTGCTAGGCACGCCTTTTGTTGTTATATAAAAAATAGATACAAAATTAGATCCTTTCTATGTTCTCTGGTAGAACAACGCTACGCGAAGATGGTTTCCAAACCCTCTATTCCATCTACGATGGAAATACTACGTTAAACGAAGTTTCACTTAGTCTTATCTATTCTGTCTGTGACAGAAATGACTGACCGTGAGTAAACTTACGTCCCGTCTAAGATGGTTTCCAGACCCTCTAGTCTTATCTAAGCCATCAACTGTGTATTTCTATGTCTAAGCTATTTGACGAGACTAGAAGGCTTAGAAACCGCTATCTAAGAGGTTCTAGATTGTGTCGAGCATGCATGAATTATCACCTTTTATATTTTTCGTAGTTTTTCCGTATCATTTGTGCAAGTTCGTTATATGCATCAGCAATCATATTTTGATTTTTTACATTAGATACATTGATTACATTGCCTTCAAGAACTTCTTTACACATTTTGATTTCTCGAGGTGAATAATGCTGCCCAACAGTAAGCATGTTGAAAGACACATTATTTTTTCGTAAATCATTAAAGAAATTTATCATTGACTGATCTGACGAGCAATAATAAAAGTCAGTAATATTCAATATAACAATCGGTAAGTTAGTTTGTCTTCTTACATCATTTATAATATAATTATATGAAAAATAGTCGTTCTGTGAAGATTGATTGTCATAGTTCCCAAGAACATATTTGTTAGTCTGTTCTTTTGTTACATATTTATTTATTCTATCACCGTGACCGTAAATATAAAGTTCAATGTCCTTAAATTTTGATAGTGCTTCGTAAAACAAAATTGCCGTCTTTACAGCAAACATATCATATCGGTCTTTTGTGCGCATTGAACCCGATTCATCAAGCATAATTACAAAGGCAAATTTTGTATTATAATTTTCAACATTACGCTTTATGGTGATATGCTGCGTATAAATTGTGTTGATATTCTGCATTGCTTCAGCAAGACGGCGCGTATCAAGATTGCCGTTTCGAGCAAATCTTCTTGTTTCAAGCACGTCTTGTGCAGCAATACTTTTTGGGATCACTACTCTTTTTACCTGATTTACATATTGCTTAACATCATTAAAAAGTTCGTTATATTTTTGAGGATTTGGGAACCGTGCAATTTCATTGGTGGTTATTATATCATCAGCACCATTTTCAGAACCTAAATATATATCATTATGAGGCATTGGTGACCCAAATTCACCATCAATCATTTTATTAATATCATCCTGTGACTTTCCAACAAGTTCACCACCCAATACATTTATAGAAGATCCAGAACTTTCCTCACATTCAGATTTTTCTTTATCAAAATTCATGTCATTTTCAGACATGTAATTTTGAATATATCTATATATTTCAAAGGTTGCATCAAGTGTGCTGCGTGTAATGTTAATTTTGTCATATTCAGTTTCACTCAACATATTACAAGGAATATATGGGCGCACTGAAGGGCATTTATGATTTATAAGAATATTGTTTATCTTAATAAACAATGATTCATATTTTTCCATAATACGTTTATCAATATATTCAATATATTTAGGATAACGTATAATACAGAATAATATGCGCATTATTTCATCAAGATTGTTTACGCACTTTGACTGCAATTGTTCTTTATTAAGAGATGTTTTTTCGAGTACTTCATACTTTACTTTAGCAAGGAACTTACCATACGAAGTATGCTTCTTTACCAAACGTATTTCAATTTCTTCATCCTCAAGAATATTTGAAATATGGTGAACAAGAACGTTACGGTAAGCGTTCTTACTCTTCATATATTTAAAGTCAGTATACAAACAATGTGAAACTTCATGAAATGTAAGGCCAAAAATAACATCAAGCCTATCATAAATATTTGACATTTCTTTGTTACTATCAATGACAATGTTTTTGCCATCAGTATATGAAGATTTTGACTTGTCGGAAATCTTGATGTTCACATTAACACCAAAACGATTTTTTATAATAGATACAAGTTCCTTTTCAAGTTTTGAATAATCATTGAAAAAATCATGTACTTGTTGTTCGTTATATATAATATTAGTAAACTTGTTCTTTACTGTGACAGGCAAACCAAAAACATAGGTTTGGTCATTTCTGTTGTACCAATTAAGTTTGTATATATCTTGCATAAGTCACGAAAATTAAATCACAACAAAATATAGTAAAGAACTATGAAAAATTCAAAAGTGCGTGACTTAAGTCACACACTTCTATACATAAATTAAGCAGATTTTTGTGTAGCCATATCAATCAGTGCCTGCCATAATTTTGCAATTCTTTCATCGCCTACAAGATATTTTCCTGGGGTATTTGAGAATTTTCCAGTAGGCAACATGGGACGCCTTTCAGTAACAGAAATAAACACAAGCTTAATGACTATATTCATAGGTTGTATATTCCATGCTTGCATATCATTAGTAAGATGCGTTCCAATTCCTGCACCACATTTTCCACCTTTGCTTTCAACGTATCTGTTTAGTTCAATGAACTCATCAGTTGTAAGTGCATTGCTAAACATAACATTCTTTGTTGAAGGATCTACGCGGTGCTTTCTATATAGCTCACAAATCTTGTTATACTGTTCGTAATTGTCTCCGCTATCTACGCGAAGTCCATCAAAAGAACGAGCATATTTGTCTGAGAAATTATTTGCAAACATATCAAAACCAAATGTGTCATACAGGAATATTCCAAGTGCACCATTGTATGTCTTTTCCCATTCCCTCATAGCAATATGATTGGCCTCAATTGGTGATCCATAAATACCAGCAACACCTGAAATAAACTCATGTGCCATCGTTCCAATAGGAGTTAGCCTATATTTCATTGCAAGATATACATTCGATGTACCAAGGAACTTTCCATTACCATCAGGATTGTTTTTAATATAATCCCTATATGCAGTATTACATGCCATTACTGCTGCATTCTGTGTCCAATATGCAAACCGTCTACGTGTACCAAATTCTGCAAAACTGCAACCTGCTTCAAGCATCTTAGTGGCTTTGCTATATGTAGCATCATAATACTCAAGAAATTTATTTGGATCTGATTCTACATCAATATCCTTAGTCATCATATAATATAGACGAGAAATGATGGCAAGAATCTGCACTTCATATAACACGTAAATTGACCACTTACCAGTGAACTCGAGCGATAGATGTCCAGCATTATCCTGGGAAACGTTAAATGCATTAGGATCCATCTGTACGCCTCTAAGATATGTAAAGAACCACTCTGGAAGATAATAACATTTTTCCTTCATGTATTCTATTTCGGCATCAGTGATCTTCAGTTCACTAAGATACTGTATCTGTTCCTTCACCAAATTAGCAAATCCATAAGGATATACTGTATTATTACGATCCTGAAATCTATACGTGACTACTGCATCAGGATAACTATTCACAATAGCACATGCCATTGTGAACTTATACAAATCATTGTCCGTGAAATAATTGATTATTCTTTCCATGATTAACAAACTACTACATTATTTTCATTACACCAAGAAATAAATTCGTCTTTGGCAGCATCATCAAAATGTGCGACACAGTCAATTGGTACACTGATTTTTCTTGTATCACCATTTTGTGATTTAATAATATTAAGTATATCTTTAATAGTATTTTTAACACATACAGTGCCAACAATACCCATTACAACAATTCTGTCAGCGTTAGCAATTATATTATAGTATTGTTGTTTTCGTTCGTAGGAATCTAAAAAAGAATACTCATCATGATTAATATCGGAACCTTTTCGTTCAATAATCGCATTTATATCATTAATTATTAGATATTTTGAAAGTTCAGAATATATTGCTGCGCCAAACGTGTATTCTACACAATGTTCAGGCCATTCCGAAAATGAACAATGATCTTTAGGATGCCAATCCTGCGTACAGACAACAAACTCATTTTTAGTAAGATTTTTGTCCATCCATTGCATGATGTTTTTTATGGATTTTTTACCACCATTAACGGCGAGAGCACCGCCTTCCAAAAAATCATTCTGTGGGTCTACAATAATAAGCATTATGTTAATTTTTGATTAGATTAGATATTCAAGAACCGCTTTCCAATCAGGAAACCTTTCAGATCCAAAATGTATATGTTCTCCCGTAAATTCACCTGCGCCATTACGTGTACTATCATCAATAAGATAGTCACCAATATTCAAGTTCTTATGATGAGAAAAAATAACTCGCTTATAAAAATATTCTGGTAGATAACCTTTTACCCATTCAAGTTTTTCTGTTAGTGCAGAAGCAGTTGACCATGGTGATGTACTCAAAATATAAATTTCGTATTTACCGCAATCAATTAAATCCCTTAAAGCATCAACGGCCCCTTTAATTGGGTACAGTGAACTAAAAAATCCACTAATACGCTTTGCCTTTTTAGCATCAAGTTTCCAAAACTTGCATCCATCAGCATAATCGGCAACAACACCATCAAGATCTACATAAATGATTTTCTTATCCATGTTTGTTTATTCCTTGTTTGTTGTGTTATTTGTTGTGTTGTTTTTAGTGAACATTGAAGGAAACGGTATACTGAACACGCTCTCACAAATTTCATCAAACGTTGTAGTTTCAGGATTGAATTTACTTTCTTCCATAATCACATTTCATTTTGAACAATTAAAATATAGAAACTATAGGTGAACAATTCAATTATTTCACAATAGTTTTAGCGTTTTGTTTTCTATATCCAACTGTTCAACCACGATACCTGCACTTTTAAGAAGATCTATACCTTCCGTTGTTCTATATTTCTCCAAAAATACCACACGAGAAATTCCCGCCTGTATGATAAGTTTTGAACATTCATAGCAAGGACTCAATGTGATATATATAGTACTATCTTCTGTGCTATTATGCCACTTCGCACATTTAGCAATCGCATTAGATTCTGCATGAAGAACAGATTCCTTTGTGACTAACTTACAGTGTTCACAACCAACACAATTCCTTATTGAAATGTCTTTATAACGAAAACATGAATTTAGTGGATTTGTTGCCGGTATATTCATACATACAACATGCTCACATGTATTGTCTTGTCCAGTAGGTGTCCCATTAAATCCTTGCGATATGATCTGACCATTTTTTGATACTATAATCGCACCGACCTTTGAGCGTACTGCATAGCTTAACTCACCTATACATTTTGCCATATTCATGTATGTACAGTCGTATTCAATTTTTCCTTCTTCTGTCATATTCATTAATTAAAAAATTATACCATTTAATATATTTGTTAAGACGACCGATATCGGTATCTGTTAAATCATTTGTTCTACGAAACACATCCAAGTTGTCTTTTAAATCACAAATTTTAACAATTCTTGAAATTTCACATTCGTTACACCGCTTAATGTATTCAAAATGGCTTTCGTTTTCTAAGCGAGTACAATGTTTTACGGCATCAAGAATTTCCTCATTATCAACAGTAGCTTCTATTAGTTCCTCAATAGTATATCCAGGGAATCCTTCATAGATCTTGTTGTCTTCGTTTTTAGAATCTTCAATCACATCATGTAGAAGTGCGGCTATCTTACATTTCCAAGTGAAGTCTTTATCATAAGAACGGTTTTTGCAGAATTGTTCTACAATTTTAGATACCCTAATTGGGTGGTAAATATAATTGCGACCTTCCAAATCAGTCTGTCCAAAATGCACGATGTTGGCGAGATCGAACGCCATGTTGAATTTGTGTTTAAAACCAGTCGTTTTCATATTTATGAAAATAGTCCTCAATTAGATTAAATTTAATTTTGAATTTTTATTTTTAAACATGAAAAGTATATCTAATTTTATAGAAAGCATAAAATCTGCTTCTCCTGACTTAATTATACATAAAGATACCTATGCATGGGATTCTAAATATGCTAGACCAATCATATACGATATAAAGACTAATGATGTAATGTTTGGTGACGTATCATGTTCTCATAACGATATGCTAATGTCATTCATAAATACGCCAAGCGAGATACATACAGATTCTGGTATGCCTGTAAGCAACGTAATTATTCTTAACGATACAGGGCTTACTGACAGATATGCATGTGGGCGTATATTTGTTATTCCTACAAAGAACAAAGATAGAAAACATGATGTATATGTAACTTGGTGGGATGATTGTGTAAACGGATCTAAATTTATAGATATAAATAAGATAGTCATAAAACGCTATAATAAGAAATATAAATCTAATATAGATTCATTTGTATGTATATCTAATAAGTTTGATGTCATATTAGTAAATAAAAACGACACAAATGGAATAGAAATTAACAATAACGACAACAATAACGACAATAACATTGAAATGTTAAGAAAGATCCATCTTGCAACACAAGAAGAGAAACGGAAATTCTATAATGATTATAGAAAAAATAAATATGATTATTTACAGAAAACACTGTATAATTCGACAAAGTCAAAGACAGCAGCAGAGTTTAATAACAATAAAGTAAAACGGTATAATACAATTACTGGAAAAATAGAATACGGAAAAAAAATAGGAGATAGTCTTATTATGAAGAATATTATTGATTATATATTAGAAAGAAAAACTATTGGGTTTGGTAAAGCTAATCCAAAATATGGACAATGTGTCATACTTGCTGGTGGCGCGGCATCAGGCAAGGGTTTTATACAAAGAAGAATTGATATGCAAGGTAAAGTATTTGATGTTGATGATTTAAAACATAAATATCAAAAGTTAGCAAAAGCTGGCGTATTTAATGACACTTATGACTATGACCTTACAAATCCAGAAGATACTGGTAGGTTGCATCAAAAAGTAAAAGAAACTGGTATGAAACATAAACAACGGGATAATTTCTGGTCAGAAAGAGAAAATAAAAGTTCAAGACATTCTTCTGGTTTATTGCCAAATGTGATATTTGATATGGTGTCGGATGATATAAAGGATGTAGAAGAAATTGTTACAAAAGCAAAGGGAAGTGGATATAATGTCACAATAGTATGGGTAGTATGTAATAAACAGACTGCAATCACATCAAATACTATTAGAGGAATTGATAGGAAAGGTAAGGCGCGTTCTGTTCCTATGAGCGCGCTAGAAAAGGGGCATGCTGGCGCATATAAGACAATGGTTGATATATTGTCTAATAAATACCCAGAATTAAATGAATTTATAGATGGTTTTTGGATTGGTTATTCTTCTGGTTGGGGTAGAAAACTTTCAGATAAATATATAATATCTGACAAAAATGGCGATGAAGAAAGTCCAGTATTTAAGGTTAAGAAAGATGATAATAATAAATTCAATTTCAACAAAAGTGAATTGGATTCTTTTATAAATACTCAACAACCAATAGATTACCAGTTACTTAAAAAAATAAAAAATGATAAATCTAATAGTCAGCAAGCACAATATAATAAAAAGAAACTTGACAAGTTCATTGAAATGTCACCAGATTTTAAACAAGAAAAACTTAATGAAGCAAAAGTTTCAATGCGTAGAATAAAGGACATGATAATTGAGGGACTTATACAAACAGATATATTTTGACTAAAAATGGTGTGACTTAAGTCACACCATTTTCTTTTAAACCCAATGATTTTCCATTATATCACAGAATTCCGATGTTCTAAAAAACTGTTTCACAGTTTCTTTCATCTCATCAGATACTTCTTCTCCATATTCATAGTCACCCAAATCACTAAAATCTGACATGCCATTATTACAAGCATGTTCATATCCATAATGTTTTATTTCTGGATTAAAATAAAACGACCCATCTTCTTCCCACATTGATACGGTTAAACCAGTAGGACATTTTCCATGTATTGACGTAATATAATTTTTAAATTCTTGTTTGTTACATATTCTATTCAATACGTATTCGTTTAATTCTTTCATCTATTTAATTAATTAAATTATTTTTTATTGAGAAGTATAATAGTGTACCAAATCCATTCTTATGCAAATCAATGTGCGGAAAATCTTCCACAAACTTTTTGCTATTAAAGGGTTTTGTTAAAATGTGAAGCCCGTTGACTGTAGGTATTATTTCCCAATTGATTACCTCGTTGTTTAATAGCCACTTATATATATTATCCAAATCTTTACTAATATCATCAATATCTATCATCCACATCGGATTTTCAGGCTTCACGTTTCGTGCTTCACTATAGAATGTTTTTTCAGGATCTACGTACACATTATCTACAATATGTGTAGACAGTTTTCTAAATACTTCTTTCTGTAATTTTTCTAATGATCTTAGCTGCGGTGTCGCATAAACACGTGCGCCGTATATGTTAGCAACAGTCCTAAGTTCTTGTTCGATTGATTTTAGTTCATCAGAAGAACGTATTATATAAGTCCTAATAGGTTTTTCGTTCTTTACCATTTCAGGATTGTCTTTCTTCCGTTTTACTATCGTCACGATAATGTATTTTTTATCTTCTTTATCGAATTTCGGAATAATTTCCAAGAACTTATGAAAATTTGATTGTTTCAGATACATTTTCTTAAAAATGATAGATAATTACCAATTTCTTTGTATAAGGATCCTTGATTGTGGAAAGCACGGTATATCCTTCACTCATGATACTATAAGTTTTCTGCACTAACTCTTCCTGCGACACCTCAGTTGTCTTGTAAAAACATCTTCGCCCATTAGCATTTTTTCGCAGAAGAATTGTTATTTTATTGTTTTCGTCATTAAAAACGGATGTACATTCGTATCCGTCAGTACCCCATGCCTGAAGCGCTTCAACCATGTTTTTAGTATCTATTACATGAAGAATAGTCATGTTATTTATTTGAGCATTGATTTTGTCTATTAGATTCGATTCGTTTTGGCAGGAAAATCCGCCATCTTCAGATTTTCTAAACGTTTTCATCAGAAGTTTTGCTTCGTTCTCTGTGAGGTCAATTGTCATAGAATTTTCATTGTATTGAGTACACAATTAAATAGAAAATACTTTCTTCAAATTCAATGTTTAATTAAATTTCAGCCAAAATTTTTCTTACAACATTCAATTCATTGTCGTACCCATTATTTATAAATTTTTGGGCGACAACAAAATCAAGTGCTTCATAACACGTGAAGCCATCATGTACAAGTTCCCCACAAGCAATAAGTTCTCGTGTTGATACTGACTTTGAAAGTTTGGAGTCATCATATGCTGCACGCACCATATTGAACTTCGATACAATTTCAGTTGCTGCATCATCAGTTATGCCTGTACGTATTTTCAAAATCTCAAGCTCAATGTTTGCAGGCAAATAATTCAATTGAATTGGTAAGAACCTATTAAGAAGGGCAGCATCAATTTCATTAGTGCCTGAGTATTCTGAACCAATATTTGCCGTTGCAATAAACGTACATTCGGGGTGTACCTTTACCGCACGGTCATGGTGTGAATCAGCAATTTCAATTGGAAGTTGTCGGCGCGAGTCAAGACATGGGAACAGAATATTATTTGTCATTAGGGGCGCACGTGAAAGTTCGTCAAGAAGAATTACTCCTGGTCTTTGTACATCCTCAACAAATTTAGCATAGTCAAAAATTGAGGATCCGTTTTCAAGTCGGTGTGAACCAAGCAAATCGGTCAGCGGATCTTGCATAGAACCCATATCGTATATATGACAGTCAAGACCAAGTGATTCACATATTTTCATAATAATTTCAGTCTTACCAGTACCTGTAGGACCAATAAGCATAGTGTTTTTATGTTGAATGATATTGCGTACAAGAAAATTCCAATTGCGTTCTTCAATATAAAAACCTGTTGAAATATCGGGGCATGGATAATCTTCCCGGATCATTTCAACTATTGAACGTTTATGCTCATCAGTATTTTTGTATTGTTTTGTCGGGTCAAACGTAGAGGGGTATTGTAGTGCGTCATATTCTTTATCAGAACAAACATTCAGTGTATAAAACTTGAATGTTTTAAGTTCTGGGTCATAATCGTATTTATCACTATAAAAAAACTCGCTTGACTTCAAGTTTGAGTTGATGAAATTTACAGTAGATCTATTATAAAACTGAATGTTCGTTTCTTGCACTTCAACATCATCAAACATCTTAGCAAGTTCATGATGAGTTGAACGTAACGGGTGAAGATAATTTTTTCCGTTAGTTTTACAAGTAGCGATAGAAAAATATACTGTAGGATTCATAACATAAATTTTTAGTACAATAAAATATAGTATAGTTAACTAAATAATTCAATTTTTTACGGAAAAATTTAGATCCTCTAGAATAGCGATTCTAAGCCCTCTAGACCCGTCAAATTATAGCAGCTGTGTATTTCTATGTCTAAGTCATTTGACAAGAATCTAGATGGTCTAGAAGTCCTTCTAAGAGGTGTATAAATTCTGTCTACCATATACAATTTGAAATATTAGAAAAAACTAAAAAATAATTAAATAAATACTACTATTAAAAATTTCAGTAGTTTATTTTTAATTATAAGATTATGTATAATTAAACAAGTTATGCTATTTGGTAATTTAGAAAACGTATGGGACGGTGAAGAAACTATCATGGAAGCTATGTCTCGCAACATAGAAAAGAATGGTGGCGTGAAGAAACCTAATAAGATATCCAAAATACTTACTATGCTATCACGGTATGGCATGTCATATGATGATGAAGTATATAATAATATGATGGCTATACCTGCAGATAAGTTACTGCAGCCTAAGGACTCTATATTACAACAGACAATATATGGTTCTTCTGGATATATTGGGAATTGGAAAATAAAGCCTGAAGAAGACAAACCATTTTCAGAAAAGACTATCGAACAAAAGAGAGATGTGCTACGTAGAATGGCCATGCAACCTGAACTTGAAGATATACTAGACATTATGTGTAATGAGTGTATAGTATACGATGATGACGAGTCCTATATATGCACACCATTTTTAGATACTGCAGTAATACAAGAACTTAATGAACGTTCAGCAGAAGAAATACGTAGTGCAGTGGAATCAATTTTCTATAAGCTGTACCTTTTATTAAGATGGAAAACAAACGCATGGAATGCTTTTAGACGTTTTTTAATAGAAGGTGTATTATGTTATGAGATCGTATATGATAATTTAGAACACCCACATTCTATTGTTGGTATAGTAGATATAGATCCAGCTACATTAACTAGATCTATAGAAGATGGTATAACATATTGGACTGTGTTTAAAGGTGTGTTTGGTCAGGAACGAAAATTGCTAGATTCTCAAGTCATATATATAAAATATGAAGATAGTGGTGTATCACAAAGACAATCATATCTTGAACGTTTAATTAGACCATTTAATATATATAGAATAGTAGAACAAGCTCAAATTATATGGACAGTTACACAGGCATCGTTTAAGACAATGTTTACTATACCTATTGCTGGTATGAATAAAGCAAAAGGTATTCAAACGTTATCCCAAGCAATGAATAGATATAAAGAGGATATATCATTCAATACAGAAACTGGTGAGTTACAAGTAAATGGAAAAATGAACTTGCCATTCAATAAAGAATATTGGATGCCTGAAAACGAAAATGGTAAGCCCGAAATAGAAACGCTTGTTGATTCTGGGCCACAGTTAAATGATAGCGAACAGTTAAGATTCTTTGGAGACAATCTTCACAGAATGTCAAAAATACCAACATCTCGTTTCGATAAGGATGCGCAGTCAACATGGTTCGGATCTGACCCAACGCAGACATTAAGAGAAGAAATAAACTTTGGGCGTTTCGTTACTCGTCTTAGAAGTGTGTTTGCAGAAATCATGCTAAAGCCACTAAGAATACAGCTGGCATTACAGATACCTGATATAAAAAATGACAAACGTATATTAGACGCTATTTCTTTAAGATTTAATTCTTACAACCAATTTGAAGAAATGGCTAATATAGAAATAATGACGAAACGTGTAGAATTTATATCTAGTATGAAAGAAAACCTTACTAGTACGGATGATGAAGGCAACGAGATACCATACTTCTCAACAAAGTTCCTTATTATAAAATATCTGAAAATGTCTGAAGCTGATTTGGAACTTAATGAAAAATATAAACGTGAAGAAAAACTTATAGCAAAATTGGAAAAGGAAAAGGGCGAGGACAATTCTGATGAGGAATCTGGTGACGATGAAGAAGAAAGTGGGGATGAAGTTGGATCTGATGAGACATCGGAGGAAAATGGTGAAGAAGACGAAACTGCATCAATAGATTCAGAAATGCTTGGTGATGTACAACCAGAGTCACCAGAAACTACGCAAATTTAACATAAGTTAATTAAATTATTATAATAAAAGATCATGAATTTAAGTGATTACGAGTTGTTTCCTGGCGTGGTACAGTCAGTTAAAGATGATGAATGTCTTGGGCGTATAAAAGTATCTTTATCCAGTGGGGAATCTGCGTCAAATACACAGATAGAAGCAATGCCTTGGGCATATCCAATATCCATGACTGGAACATACCAAGGATTTAGTAAGTTGTTAGAAGGCTCAAAGGTATGGGTGTTAAGAAACAAGATAGACAACCTCGAGTTATGGTATTGGCCTATGGCTGACTATAATAAAAATACTCAGGATATAATAGATAGTTATGATAATGTAGATATACTAATATCCAGAGATATGGGGGGAAAGAATGTCTATATATATTATAAAGATAGTGAAGGAATAGTCGTATCAATAGGACAGTCTAAAGTAACCATAAATGATAAAGGAGAAGTTGTGTTAGGTACAGGACAGTCTAATATCAAATTGGCTGGCGAAAATGTATTACTTAACACAGAAGATACGACAAACCATGCGGTAAGATGTGAGCCATTGACTGAATGCCTAAATAAAATATTAGAATGTCTTAACGGAATACAAATGGCTGCATCACAATCTGGATTTACTCAACATATAAGTACTAATGGCAATTTCCAAAAGGCATTAGGTGAACTAAACTCAATGTGTTCAAGCAACCCTGGATGGGTATCTGAAAATTTATTTGTAAGTTAAAAATTATAATGGCTAGTATAGATTGGCTAAATATAGATGATAATACATTAGCAGCATTTCAATCGGATTGGCAAAAGGAACATGATGTATTGAAGGCAGATGAAAGGTCAAAGAACGATAATACGGTAAATCTAAAAACAGAATATAACAATGCTAACAATACATTAAAGAGTAAAAATAACCAGATATCTGACTTACAGAAAAGAATAAATAGCTTAACGCAACAGATGGGAGATCCATCTGAAATAGCCAGGCTAAATCAACAAAAGACGAAACTACAATTAGAAGTATCTGAGTTAGAACCAACAGTAGAAAAGGCTAAAAAATCATATGAAAATGCAAAGAAACTATCAGATAAAGCTACTAAAGCCGTAAAGAAACATGCAGAAGACGAACCAAATAAGTTAGCAAAAGACGCTAAAAACTCACAGGCTGTAAAAGAAGCCGCTGACGCAAAAAAGAAGGAGGAAAACCGTTCTGCAGCTAAAGCGAAGATAAAGGATCTATTATCAAAGATAGATCAACCAATTGAGAATATTCATAAGACAGTATGTCTAAAGGCTGGGATACTACCATCAACGCCATATGCTATAAAGTTCTGTGAATGGTTAAAGAACAATACCGAAATAAACGAAGACGGTACATGTGATTGGTATAAGATATCTGATAATGACAATGCAAAAATTGATAAGAACGCATTAAAAGAAAAGAAAAAGGAATGGCTTTTATTTAGGGCATCATCAAAAAAGGATGAAGAAGATGATACTACTGATAATGAATCACCTAATAATGATGCTACTAATAATTTATATGTTGATAAGGTTGCACGTATAGAAGATGAATTAAACACACTTAACACAAAACTCGATAAAGCAAAGGCCGATTTAGATATTGAGGTTAAACTGCTTGAAAAATTAAAATATGCTTTATCTAATAATGTCAATAACCAAAAGGCTAACGCGAATGTAGTAGAACAAGAAGGAAAAATACGTGACCTTCAAAGATCTATAAGAAATTATGAACAATCTATTTCTAAAAAACAAGACGAGTTAGAAACTGCAAGAACACAGAATGACGCGAATATTGCAGCAAATGGCAAAAAGGATAAAGAATCTGCACAGTCAGCTAAAGAAAGAAAGACTGCTGAATCATGGTGGAAGAAAAACTTAAAGTCATGGCGTCAGAATTATCTTGATGATATGTATAAGAACTATGGTGCGCCAAAAATGAAAGTAGTTCCTGATGATGTCACGAAAGACGAACTTGAACAGATGGCCAAATGGGCATTTGAAAATGTTAAAATATCATATAAAGAATTAGGAAAGAAAGGGAATGAAACACAACGCGATTCAGAACTAGAAGGTGTTTGGAGAAAAAGATCATCCATATTAAGCATAAAAAACGATTTAAATCCTGAGTTGCTTAAAAATACAGATAAAATGACGCCAAATGCTGCAAGAGAATGTTTTACTGGTGCGATGTCAAATACGTTCCAGTTAGCAAAGATGGGTGTGTCTATTGTAAAAGATCCAAATATACTTAAAGAACGTGCTATGTTGTTTGCAGATATATCTGCGGCTGCATTGGCACGACTTAACAATAGGGTATTATATGAAATAACATCATCACTACAACAGCTGATGGATATAACTCCTATCACAAATATACCTGTAGACGCAGCTGCAGAAATGTTGAAACATGTATGGACACCTACGGACATCATGAATAAGATTGCTTCTGATATGGATCCAACTGCATTAACAAAAGCTACAGAAGCTGCATCTACACAAAAAATCAACGAAGCAAAAGCAAAGGTAAATGAAGTAATTGGAAATATTCAAGGTGATGCTATGGATAAGTTAGCAGAATATAATGCTGCTGCTACTATAATATTAAATACGTTAAATCAAAGTCCTGACTGGTATATAGATGCAATATCATCATTAGAACAGAAATACGAAAAGGAAATAATAAGCAACATACAAAAGGCTACTATACCAGCACTTGATGCAAAATTCCAATTTGTAGACACAATGGTATCTCAGGTCGCATATAATTTGGTTGCACCAGTAAATAGGGCGCTTGAGGAAGCACAACTATTAATACTTAGAAAAATAATTGAAGCAAAACGGGTAGCGATAGCAAAAGCAAAGGCATTAGCTGCAGCTGCTATAATGAAAATACTTGGTTTGCTTGGAGGATAATATATAGATGAAAGAGGAAAAATTAGTATCAGTATGCATGTGTACACGAAACCGCGCAGACATCATGCTTAGTGCAATAAAGTGCATTTTAGATCAGACTTATAAGAACATTGAACTAATTATAGTCGATGATGCTTCTACTGACAATACAGAAGAAATATGTAATATATTAGTAAAGCAAGACTCACGTATAAAATATATAAAGTTAGAAGAACATGATTTTATACATGCAAGAAATGTTGCATTTGCTAATGCATCTGGTGATTATATATCATTGATGGATTCAGATGATTTATGTGCGCCAGATAAGATAGAACAGCAAGTAAAGTTCTTTGAAGAAAATCCTGATATAGATTTAGTAGGATCTAGAATGATGTTTGGTGAAACCACGCCTAACTTATCTATTCCAAAAACACAATTCACATGGAAGCACGATTATTGTAAAGATCAACTTGAACGTATCAATGAGAACATATCTATGCTTTTCTTATTCGCGTCTATCATGATTAGAAAATCTATTTTAGATAAAGTATTTCCTAATAAGATATACTTTTATCCTGAATTAATAAATGGTGGTGAGGACCAGATATTTCTTTATATATTATATATGAATGGGTGTAGATTTGGTAATTGTGACACTTCTATATATTTATATAACTATTTAACATACGAAGATTCTATTTCTGCTTCCGTTGGAAAACATTTTGATAAGAACAACTTTATATTTAAGTATATACACAATAAGCCTCTGAAGCAGAAACTTGATGTATGTAATCAGTTATATACGAAATACAAGAATCAATATCTTTAGAAAATAGTTCTATATAGTTAAGATTGTTTTCTTTTGCTATATTCCGTTTTCTTGTATCAAGATCTGTCCATGTATATATAGCATTCTTATAGTAAGGTTTAATTTTTGATTGTTTTTCATTTAGACACTACTTCTAAATCATCATCTAAACCTGTATAAGGATGCTTTCCGTGTGTCAAATTTCCTTGAAATTCTATATGTTCAAAAATTAAAATTATTTTTAATTATGGCAAAGAAAGAATTTACATATGAATTTGATCCTGTAAAGGAACAGAAAGGCAATGAGCAAGCACAGTCTGTTGTGTGGTCAACTAATTCTATAAATGCTGCAGTAGATGCAATTGGTAAGGGTCTTCCACTTAAAATAAACCCATTTATAGGAACGAATACTAAACTTCTTAAACCAGAACTAGTATTTAGACGTACTGAGGACGAGATAGAAGACTATGTTCGGTGTATGCAGGATATTTGTTATTTTGCAGAAAAGTGTCACGTAATGACACCAGAAGGATTAAGAAAGATAAAACTTCGTGAATATCAAGAAAAATATCTTAAACATTTGCAGGCAAATAGGTTTAGTGTCTATATTGCATGTAGACAAGCTGGAAAGTCTTTAACATTTTTTAACAAAATAACTATAATATTAAATATAAATATATTAAAATATTTATTAAAGAATAAGTTTAAATCATACCTTGCCTATTTACAAGAAAAATATATTTATTTTTATATAAATGATAACGAATTAGTCGTATATCTACCACTATTTGAACTATATTATATTATAGATAGCTCATTTATTGGGAAGATACGCTATCATTTGTATAAATTTATATATAGATTAAAGTTATGGCAGGGAAGGTCGGACAAAAACGAGTTAAACCAAATGATGAAAGCCCAAGACATGTTGAATACTATCAAAAAAGACATCCTGAATGGACATTAAAAGAATGTGAAGATGCATGTACATTTTTCAAACATTCACAGAACTATCAATGTATAGAGTTCTATCAGACGCACTATCCAGGACATACGCAGGAAGAATATGAAAAAATGCTTAAAGATCGTGTTGCTAATAAAATAAGTCCACAAAAGATAGAATATTGGAAAAATAAGTATCCTAACGAGAGTGATGAGCAAATACAAGCACGG
>NFYZ01012281.1_pt1 | contig 39071 bp, 76 predicted proteins | sample 1092561 | NCBI WGS metagenome assembly NFYZ01 (sample SAMN03609887, study PRJNA323583) | gut metagenome | isolation source: feces | host: Rattus norvegicus | place: Malaysia | collected 2013 | reverse complement strand
TAACAGATATTCTCTACTGACATTTTTGAAACTAAAATCATTTGTAGGATCTCGTAGAACAATTCCTTCCCTCAACACATTTGGATTAACAACGCTCTTAGCAGTAGCAAATTGTTTAAACTCTTCCATATCAGTAGGCATCATGTAATTAGTGTCTAGAATTGGAACCCATTTCATATTCCACTGTTCTACAATATTTTTGCCATCTACAGAGGAAAGTCTGCCAATATCAGATCGAATAAAGTTAAACACATACAAATCGTCTTCTTTGAGTTTTAGAGGATTTCCCTGTACAGAACCTACAGACTCACCCTGAATACATACGTATTTTAGTTCTGGATTTTCATTCAAATAATCTTTTAAATGCTGTTCGATGTCATATTTAAACGCCATCTCCCAATAAATATTCTTATCATGATAGCATTCTTGATCTGGTGTCCTCTGGCGTACATTACGAGAAAGCACATAAAACTCGAACTTCTTTTTACCGAGTCTTTCAAGAATATAGGTACTAGAAGTGCCGTCTAACTTTTCTGTAACAACTAGTGGTCTTTCATATCCAATCACGACATTTACAAGATTCTCACACCTCTCTTCGTCCGTTTTATGTACAAACGGAAAATGGGTTGGAAATGCCAACGGCTTATCTTTCTTCTTGCCGAAAAATAGGAACATAATCTTACGTCCCCAAGAACGACGCATTAGCCAACGAGCCCACTTTTGTTTAAAAATCTTCTGGTGTCGAGCGGCCATAGACTTATACTTTGCGTCGGGATCACCGTTGCTTTTACGAACATTATCTTCTTCAACTGCGTAAGTAACTCCAAGAACATCCGTTAAATCAATATTTTCTTCGTTTGGGATGTCAACATCAAAAACAGAAATTGGTAAAGCAAGTCCTTGTGAAATAACCCCAAACTTTCCAAGCTTCATTGTTTTTACTTTATAATGTTTGGGTGCCATAAAAGCAGACCAATCTTTTTCTGGTAATTTTGAGTCGATTTCAAAATAGACACATAAATCTCCTTCGTGAAATTCTCCAATTTTTGCAATTACTTTCCAGCCTAAAATAGACACTAATTCAATATTGTCAGCCCCGTTAATTTTTTCAATAGCTCCACATTTTACTGTATATGCGAGCGCTCTTTTGTCATTAATAATCATTTTTTATTGTCCTTTCTCATTCATTTTGTATTGTTAAAAGTAAAAGGCAATAATACATTTTTATATTATTACCTTTTATGTTTACTCAGCTAACTTTTTCATTAATTCTTCTACGTCAAATTCTGTAACTTCATCTAATCCAGCTATATTGACAACTACGTGCGTATCACCTGTATCTAACGTAGAACGCAATAAGCTCAAAGTATTTTTGATACCCATCTTATATGCGGCAAGTTGTCCTTCATTCATACCAGCACATTCTTTTTTACATAATAGCTTACTTGTAAGCTCATCCATGTCTTTACAAACGTCCATTCCAAGAAATATAATCTCTTTGCTCATTTGTGGCTTTCACATCCTTTTAAATATTTACATAATTTTAATTACAGTATATACTTAAAAATTGTGTTTATCAAGTAAACCATTTACTGTTGCCTTTACTACATAATTACCACCAAAGTTGATACCAATATTTTTCTAGCAGTTCAAAAGCTTCGTGCTTATATTTTGCCATAAGATTATTAATTGCTTTATATTCATCCATGGAGAAATCATACTCATCGTCATACATTGATTTACCATACAATTCTTCCGAGCACAAATCTTCATTTCTACTATACTCAATGCACTCAATAATTCTTACATAGATCGCATCAGCCTCATCTTCCGTAAACTCTTTCTTTGTATCTGGGTCGATTAAAATAAAAGGAGAGCCTTCTTTAAAAGTCTTTAGCATAGCTATCATTTTCGATTCCAAATTAGAGTTTAAATCCCAAATATCATCAGAAGAGTATCCATACCATGCTCGTTCCCATGCGCTATGTAACTCGCGTCTTAAGGTGTGCAATTTGTGCTTTAAACCACACCCTTCAGTGCCTTTGCTCCAATTCTTCAAACCAAGATTACCGTAATATTTCATTTTATGCCTCCAAGATTTTATTCTATACTTTTCTTAATACATGACTCACACATTGGCAACTCGTATCTTTTACTTATATGTGTTGTAGATTTACCACATACTACACAAGTATTTTTACTTAACGACTCATAATAAAATAATGTATCATCAATGTCTTTTTGCAGTTCCCCAAGATCTGCTAATTCAGAAATAGCATAATCTCTATATTCCCACGTCCAATATACCCTTAACTGTCCATATTTTTCTTTAGCATCTAGAATAATAAAATCTTCTACGTATGGACCAAGCATATTAAATAATTCTTCTTTCATTTTTGGCACAAAGGTTTTGGTCCATCCAGTTGGTAGCAAATCTAAATCTGATACATTGGCATTAAATTGTTCACGTTGATCTAGAAGCCAATCTCTATATTCGTTGCTCATAATTATTACTCCCCATGTGGCTCAAATTTTTCTTTTTCATAAATAACACCGTTAATTTGAGGTCTTGTAATAACATCCGTTGGCATTAATCTTGCCCCTCTAGGATATTCTTTGTACGCTTCGTCCATTACAGAATCCCATTCTTGCTTTGTCAACACACAAAGCTTTTTATCTTCATAAAATGGTGCCCCGTATGGCAAAAACTGATGGTCATTTGCTGTAAAATTGTATCCTCTTTTTTTAATACGATCTACCAATGCCTGTTTACGACTTTCTGTAAATGCGGTGGTTTGATAATTGTTTAGATACGCATCTACCCATCCTACTACTGGAATTGTGTTTTTCATTAGTTGTTAATTCTCCTTTTCTTCAAGTGATTGTTTCATTGCTTTAATCATTTTTAGTAAATCTTTTTTATGCAGATTTTCTTCACACCAAGTAATATAATCTGGTTCAAATTTATAAACATCAATTAAGCGCTGCCCTGAATGTTTGCCAAACGTTAATGTATAATTTTCATCAAACTTTAACGGCGTAGGTTCACCAAAGATTTCTTTTAAGTATTCAGGAGGCTGCATATCAATATTGTTACGGCTACTCAAAATATCACACATATGAATCATACGTTCCATTTCATTTTCTGGCTCAGGTAAAATTACCTTACTTCTTTTTGATGTTGTCCATTCACCAGAATGTCTCTCACACATACGTGCAATAGCTTCCTTAGCACTTTTATCAACATCATGCTCAATTTGTGCCTCTCGAACCCAAGCACCTGCGAGCATAGGATGCTCATGGACTGTATATGAACCGCCATCTAAACCGCATTTCAGTGCATCATGGAAAATTGGCACACACCTCATGGCATCTCTCTGTCGTGCAGACTTAAATTTTTCTTGATTGCATTTAAGCTCTAATAAGTAATTTAGAATTTCTGCAAACATAATAATATGATGAATCTGTCCATGTGGCTGACACTGCGTAGCGTTGTGATATTTTCCAGATGTACTTGATGGCATATCAAAAATATAATCTGGAATTTGTTTAATCATGTCTGTGCAATAGAATCTCATTTCATCTGTTTCAAATCTATCTAGAAGAGGCTGAAATACAGCTACTTTCTGTTCGTTAGTCATAGCAATCCTCCACGTAATCAACCAAAAAATCTGTCCTGTGACAGCAATCACATTTTTCTTTATAATCTGTTAACACAATTTTTGAAATTTCTTTCTTTGTGGGTTTATAAATCTTAACATAACATTTTTTACACAAATCTGTGTACATATCTTGCTTGCTCATTATATACTCCTTTAATATACGAATTCTTCACCAACATAACTTTTCTCTCCCGTATAATAAACAAATCTAATCCCGAGAGATCTGATCAATTCTTGACAAGAGGGACATGGCCTTGCGAGCCCTAAATCTCCGTTTTTATGTTCTCTATATATGTAAAGAGAGACATTGGAAAAATCAATATCTCGTCTGTTCATTAATGGAATCAACGCATCTGTTTCTGCATGAACACAATGTCTTCCTTCATCTTCAGTAAATCTATATTTATTATATTTCTTCTGCAAAGGATTAGTTTTATATCTATTGCAGCCAGAACTAATAATCTTATGTTTGTAAGTAATCACGCAGCCCATTTTCGTTTGCTTCACTTTAGACAACTCGCTCATTGCTTTTGCTGCGTTAAAATAACTCTTATGACTCTTGCTCAAGTTCATTTTCCTCGTCAACCTCGAATAATTTTTTATCTTTACGATCTCTTACTCTATCGTATACTTTTCTATTCTTCCACACTACACGATGAGGACGTTGAGAAAATTGATTGATAAATTCATTTAATTCTTTCTTATTGTTGTCTCTAGTAGTCATAACAGTCGCTCCCCTCTATTCTATCAAGTTGATTCTTTATGCATTCAATACAAAGTTCTTGTCCATCAAAATCATAAAGCACATCTTCTGAAAGGCACATATCACAATAATATCTTGTAACTTCATAATACTTGCAAGCTCTGCCTATACATGGTAAATCACATGGTAAACATTCTGATTTTGTGATTTTCATTTTATACCATCACCTCCTTATATGTTGTATATATTATTTCTTAACAAGTGTTGTAAACTCTTAAAATCATCACTTGGTGATTGTTTATCTAACAAAATATCATCTGCATCATATATGTATTGCACTGGTATATTATCTGGAAATATTGAAGCCACATTGTATATCTCTTCTATATCAATTCCTTTGTCTAATGCAATAATTGGTGTACAACCTGTTCTAATAATTAGTTCTGCTTGAGTTTTGGAAATTGTCTTACCTCCAAGTGCCACACAATTACGAATACCATTTGTTGCACATTGTTGCACTGATTTTTCAGCCTCAAATATCAGCAGAGTGTTGCTATTGCGTATATATTCTTTATTTTCATATAGACCATACAAAATCTCTGATTTTGCAACAGGCATGATATATAAATATTTAGGATTATATTCATCTGGTTCACCAAAAAGTCTACCCTTTACTCCACACAAATCACCAATTGGGCTTCGAATCGGAATTGTTATCCTATTACTTTGCGGATCATAACCCACTAAGAATTCTTTTTGAACTTCTAATGATATACCATCCTGTTCAAATAAGATGTTACCATATGGCAAGTAGTAATTTAGCACTTGCTCTGGTATTGGTTTTAATGTCTCACGAATTTCATTAGAATCATCAGAGGACATTTGCTTAAGCATCTTTAAAATCTGTAAACTCTCTGGAATATCTTCTGCCTCTTGGTAATAATCCAAACCAACCGTTTCACAAACCCACTTTAATGATTCGGGGAAAGTGCAATCTTCGCAAAACATTACTAAGTCAAAAATATCAGTAGAACGTTTATCCTTTGCAATCGTTCTTGTGTAGTTTACACAAGTCAAGTTCTCATTTAAATATATAACTATTGCTTGTTTATTATCTCCAGACGGGTTAGCTGCCGAAATATAATTGCCATGGTTCTTTACATATCCACATCCTAAAGCGGACAAAACACTTTCTACCAAATCATTATTTAATAAATATTCTTTGATTTCGTCCACTCGCATCTTCATTCACCTATAATTTTGCTTTCTTTTAATTTCCTGCTGCTATTATAATCCATTCATTTTGTATTGTCAATATGCTTTTTTAACAAGAATCCATACATCTTTATAGTCAAGTCCACCATTTAAGGCTTCTTCGTGAGTTTGAACCAATACGTCAATGTGGTCACCATTTACTCCACCACCAACGTCCTGTACTTCTCTAAAGCCTAATCCAGATATATAAATAACAGAACCTTTTGGCAACACTCCCCAATCTGCCGCAACAGTCCAGCCAACCTCTGTAGGCTTCCCAGAAGCGGTTATCCCAGAACCGCCACAAATATGATTAAATCTTTCATCACAATAATAAGTGATTTTAAAATCTCCCATGTAAGCTAATTCATATGTATCGTTCCTTAAATCATTAAGTTCTACATTAGCTTCTTCAAGCTCTTTGCTCATATTCGTGAGGGAAGTTTCTAGTTCATGAACCTTATCTGTGCTTGCTTGTAGATTTTCAAGCGCAATGTTTAGATCACTATCTTTGTCCTCTAACATATGTTGCTTTACGCTATTTTCATTTGTAAGCTTATCTATTTCTTCTTGGGATCTAGTATAAGTCCATGTCCACGTTGTAGCAATAGCCGAGACTGCTAATACTGAACATATAATTTTAAGTATTTTTATTTTATTCATTTGCCCTAATCCTTTCTATTAGTTGTGTAATAACGTCTGCTGCTTCATTTATTTCTTCTAATGTATTAAACTCATCTAATGAAATTCTAATAGTATTTAAAGCCTGTTCTGGTGTCAATCCAATAGAAAGTAGTGCTTTGCTTGGCATTGGTTCATAAGACTTACAAGCAGATCCTTTGCCAATTATTACTCCCATCAAATCACACATTGTTGTAAGCGTTTCTGCTTTCACTCCATCAATCGTAAGAGATATGTTATTAGGGAGTCTCCACTTGTCGGTTAATGGTCCATTTAAATGCACCCCTTCTGTACAAAATAAACGAGATATCAAATAGTTTCTAAGATTTCTAACTGATGAAGCTGCTTTATGTTGTCTTGTTAACTCTAGCGCTTTTCCAAAAGCCGCAATAAGATGCGTTGGATACGAGCCCCCTCTGCGTCCTTTTTGCTGGCCTCCGTAAACGAACGACTTCAGTGCAATGCCATTACGTACATAGAGAAAACCAATGCCTCTTACGCAGTTTAATTTTTGTCCAGAAACAGACATCAAATCAATGCCTAAGCCTTGTGCATCAATCTTGTGCCATGGAAACATCTGTGTCGCGTCAACATGTAGAACACCACCATAACGATGCACGATTTCTGAAATGGTCTTAATGTCTTGGATGACTCCTATTTCTGAATTTGCATAACATATGCTAACCAGCGGCTTCCATCTAAGACTGATTTTTTTCATTGTCTTTTCTAAATCGTCAAGATCAATAAAACCCTCATCGTTATTTGTGAGTTCATATACTACTCCAAGAGGAGTATTGTATGTTTGCATCTCGATAGACGTGTGCTCCAATTTTGTCGTGCATAACACCGAACCATCATTTGATTCTAAAAAACCATGAATAGCAAGGCTGTTTGCTTCACATGCCCCTGAAGTCCAAATAATTTCATCTTCATTACAATTAATATCATCAGCTACCTGTCGTGTAACATTATCAATAATTGATTTTGCATCATGTCCAAATGAATCGTCTGCACTTGCATTGCCCCAATGGTTTTTGAGGACATCGTTTATTGTTTCAATTACTTCTGTGTACGGGCGTGAGCCCGCAGCGTTGTTTAAATATACCATTTATTATTTCTTCCTTTCAATTCATTTTGTATTGTTATGATAACATTTTTGTCTAGTTTTTGTCAATAAAAAAAAGACGGGCTAAACCCGTCTATATCACACATGCCAATCATTTATAATCTCGTTATATCTTCTACTGCACTCATTACTCAGAGCTGAACTATACTCATATAGGCATTCTTCGAGAGATAGCAGGGCGCATATGTATTTAATTTTTTCAGTCTTGCTTGAAGTATTTTTGGCTTTTACTGAGATTTTTTCTAGAACCTTTGATAGTATTAGTGCATCTTCGCTCATGTGGATTGCTCCTTTCTGCAAAATTTATTTAATATGGCAGGGGCAGTAGGATTCGAACCTACGAAAAATACGGGAGTCAAAGTCCCGTGCCTTAAACCACTTGGCGATACCCCTATGAAACGCAAGCTCCAATCCTTTCATCAATAACTCTTTGGTCATAGCTTGTCTAGATGCACATATCAAGCTACCATTGACTATCCGCTGTGCTGCGTTTGGAAAGTGACGTTCTTGCGCTGGCAGGGGCAATAGGAATTGAACCTATATCTACGGTTTTGGAGACCGCTGTTTTACCGTTAAACTATACCCCTATGTGGAGCAGTAGACGAGACTCGAACTCGCAAAAAACCTCCTGCTTGGAAGGCAGGCATTCTACCATTGAACTACTACTGCATATAAAGAGCTAGCTATTAACCAGCTCCTATTGAGCGTTTTATTTCGGTCGAAACCTATTCGGCTTATGGTTATCGCACAACCTTTTATAAGCTCCACAGTCAGCTGAAACCGAACCAGTCAACTGCTTCAACACCACGATAGCTGATCTTGCCGCTATCCTCTATTAGAAGCTGGCGGAGGTGGGGATTCGCCAATATCTACGCTTCATTTTACCCCTACTTATCACGGTGACACCCGTAGGCACGATTTACATCGTTCTTTAATTTTCAGCAGCCGAGCCTGCATATAGACGCTTTTCACGTCAGATACTTCCTGTTTAAAAAATTTGCCTAGCGTTTCAGGTACTTTTTAGGAGTTTGAATACTAAATTCCTTATCCAATCACGCATAGTCTATCAGTACCATAGGCTATAGGACTCACCCCAAGTGGCTGGATTCACATTTCATATCCCCTACCCTTGAAGGATGTTTACATTTTTTTATAGCGATTGCACACATCCACCGCTGAACATTACAGTTGTGATTTTAAATTAAAGGTTCCCAACAATACATACAAAATCACAAAAACTTTGTATTGTTACTATATTTCTAGCCCTAAGAAACACAGCACTCTTCTTACCGCAAGAGCTACGTAAAGGTCTTCCTTCAATTATTACTGAGCTGGGCTGGGCGATGGTTCACGATGATGGTGCTGACCCATCGTCTCTCTCTTATAAGGGGAGGGCACTAACCGTTGTGCTAATCGTGAATATAATGAGAGAGATTTGCTATGGCACTCTCTCGTTGTAGGTAACCCTTTTTACCCTACGCCCCTGTTCACCGCAATGTACTACGCAACAGGATTCTCTGTGCTATTTACATTTCAAGAGACAGCTTGGTGAAGGTAGAGAAACTCGAATTCTCGGTCTTCTGATTAAAAGTCAGATGCTTTACCAACTAAGCTATACCTTCATAAGAGAATCGGCTTAACGTACCGATTTTGAGCCAGAAGCAACGTCGTCTGGGTCGGCGCACTTACAGTACGCTTAAACGTTAATTCGATTACCAGACTATACAGCTTTCCTGCATGGTGCCATCAAAGCGCCTGATGGCTGACGCTCAATATGAAACATTGATATCATTATTTCTCAGTCGTTATTGAGAACAGCATAATTGAATGTGTAGTCGTTAATGTGGTTTAACTACACTCCTCACGTTTGACAGCCGAAATCGAACGGCACTTTAACCACACCACACTAGCCCTAAGAATTACGTGAGATTTTTGTTTGAATGGGTTTTCAGTCTCCATCCCGACCGCTGGGACAGGTTTAACGTCTCTAGCCCGACAATATGTGCTGTATAGTATATTCTCCATGGACGCCCTACAGCCGAGCGGCACATTTATCCCTGTGCGGGGCTCCAGTTTGCTTAACGCACAAACCATGAGATTAAATCAGCGTAATTATTTCACTGCTTTGAATCTTACGAAGCTTACGTTTCAGCTTTTTAATAATATTTGCATTAGCTACGGGGTCACGCGATGCAAGTAGTTTGATTCGATTTTTAATAGCAAGCTCTGTGTTCATAAACATTTCTCCAAATCTTTGTTATTAATAACTCTTAGGTCAGTCAGCCACACATTACTTAACGCATTCCATTTGTTCGCGTGGTGCTGGATATCGGACTTGAACCGATACGGTGTCTCCACCAGAGGATTTTTGGCGCTGAGTGTAAGTTCTGCCCTTACAAGATAAACCACTATGGAACTCAGCAAGTCCTCTGCGTCTGCCTATTCCGCCAATCCAGCATATTAATAGGCAGTTTAACGAGTTACCCAGCTCTTTCTCAGAAAGGAGGAGAGTCCTCCGAAGTGGATTTACTACATACGATCATAAGCAGTTCCTCCTTAACTAATATGCTTATATCTCTGAGAGCGTAAATTGTTGGTATATTATTCTAAAACCATTGCAGAAGTAACCAACAAAAACTGCATCAGACACATTGCATTTCAAACATGTTTGAGAATATCAATATCAGTATTTTTTTCATCCCCAAGAAGTAACTGAAATCGCTGCTTCAAACATGAATTATTTGCTTAAGTTGTGAGAATATTTATTATCAGAAATTTTAGTGCTCTATCCACTGAGCTACCTTAGCCTCAGCCTCGGATGGGATTCGAACCCATGACCTCTCGATTACCAGTCGAAGTAACTGACAACATCTGCATCACAACTGTTTTTAAAATTTTATATTCTGAGAATATCGATAATAGTTTTAAAAAAATCAATATAGATTTTAACAATTTAAAAAACTAAATATGTAATAGGCTGTTATTCATAGAAGTAACTATCATCACTGCATCAGAATATCTTTTTAAAGTTATTTGCGAGAATAAGATCGAAGAGGTAACGATGTCATATTAAAAGTATGAAGTAACTCTTCAATTCTGCATCGCAAATATGTTAACTAGTTTCTATTTTCAATTTCATCCCAGATATTAATCATTGCTTGACCATAAACCGCTTCTCGTCCAGTCCATCCATACATAATGTTCGTTCTATATGCGGATTCTGGAATTACGATATTATCGTAGCCAGCTGTCTGCACACTAAATACATTAACCTTTGGATTAACCTTCTTGCGATATTCCTGAATGAGTTTGAATACATTGATCATTTCAGTAGATCTTAAAGAACCATATCTATCACAACCAAATCCAAGCTTTCCATATTCAAACTTATGACGTTCTGTCCCATAAAGACCACCATGACCAGCTTGCTGATCGGAATAGATAAAAATATTATCCCAGTGTTCCTTGTTTCCAATGGCGTTCTTAAAAAATTCCCAGATACCACCCTCTGTTGAACCTCCAACGTCACTATATCTATTCTGAGAGATGCGCTCTGCCTGACTAAGAACACCCGCTCTCTTACTCACAGGACTTATAATTAATTCATCACCGAACTTACCAACATATCCTTCATCAGAGCAAGCTGCAGTAATCACAGAAGACAAATTATCAATATTCGCCACAGTAACTGTACCATACTCGCTATTGAATGCGCCCCATGCGGAACCAGAATTATCAGATAAACACATTGTCTTACCTTTCAATTTCGGATAATTCGCAAGCGAAATGTCCATACATTCTTCAAGCGCATCCATAATAATCGGTTTGTGATTGCAATTACTATTTTTAACTGCCATTAGTGCAGAGTAATAACGGAATGGGAACTGTTTGCCTTTAATTACACCATCTTTAATTCTTTGTACATACTCTTTGCACAAATCAATATCATCAATTTCAGTAAACACGCCACGAAGATTTCTAAGAAGTGCCATATGTCCCATTACATTTGACTCGAAAATTTCTCTCCAAGACTTACCAACAGACCTCATATTCTCCCAAGTTTTTTCGTCTTCGTTAACTTGAACCGTTCCAGTTTGCATAAGTTCATCAATCACATCAGAATGAGCATGACATAAACGAACCGCATTGATCATACCGATTTCATGATTCTTATACTTACCTACCTGATATTGATTAAGTCCACTAATTTTCTTATTCCAAGAGCGTTTCAAGATACTCGGAATATTATTCTTCTTACCGCCATTTTGATACAAATAATAAGACATCTGACTCATAGGTTCATCTGCACGAGACATAACCTTTTGATTAATCTCATCAAATTTACCAGGATTTGCTTTTGAAAATTCTGCTCTTTTAGGATGAATTGCTGCTCTTACCATAATGACCTGTGGATTTAGTCTCATATAATAATCACGTCTAAGATCCGCCGCCCATTGAAGTGTTGCTGCAAAATCATAATCAAGTGCCTTATCGATTGCTTTTTCCATGATAGTTTCAGTGTCTAGATTTTCGTATTCAGAAGGAAGTACACTGAAATCTCTAACTAAGCTATTTACGACATACCTTCCTCTACGTTTGCTATCTCTGTAATACGATGGTTCACCAAAGATAGAGGACGCTGTGATCATCTTGAGAGTATCGAGAGGATTAATTACATAAGAATCTCCATTCATGAAGTTCTTGACTGTCTCGTCAAGTCTAAGAGATTTAACCTGATTTATATCAGATACTGCTTTAGATAACTTGCTCATTTTCTTGTTCCTCCTAATAAACTTTGAACATTCATTTTGTATTGTCTTTTGAACTGTTTGTATTATACCATGTTACTTGTCATATGTCAAGCACTTTTTTAATTTTCTTTTCTTTCTGGACATCTTGCAACAACTCTATACATTGCTGTATTAATATCCTCGATAAATTCATCAATCTTCTTATCAAGAGATCTGTAGTAGTTGCGCATCAACTTCTTCTTTGCCTCTTCTCTACCACGTTCCTCTGAATACTCGTCCCCATCTCTACAAATCACCGTAGCTTTGTAAGAAGATTTCATACGATACTTTGTAGGGTCAAACCAAAGGCTTTTAGTTCCATCAAGAACACTCTTGATCTTATCTACAGCTGCCCATTCTGTTTCATGAAGCACAGCGATAGTGGCTTTCTTCTCAGGAATACTAATGTACTTGATTGCCATTTTTTAAAACCTCTCTTTTATTATTTAATAAATTATAATGCTTCTTATAAGATTCGAACTTATGACCTCACGCTTTCGTAGAGCGGCGCTCTGTCCACTGAGCTAAAGAAGCGTATTTGCGGCGATTCGTCATCACCGCTTGCTATGCTCTTATTATATAACATTCATTTTGTATTGTCAAGTACTTTTTTAAATTTATTTTTGATATCGATAATTCTTGCCGTCTTTTTTCCAATCGATGAAATTATATCTGATATCATCTTCATTATCACCCTTACTCATAAGAATACTCCAAATGAAAACATCATCTTCTCCAACAAGAGTAATAAGGGTATCACCATCTTTATCCCCAAAGTACGCATTGGCTGCATCCATAGCAACTACAACAAAAGTATCGATCTCATCGAAATTTTTTAAATCTTCAAGAGACATATCGAGCACTTCGTCAAAAACCGTAGTCTCACTTTCTTTATCATAGATACCCTTTGTTTCAGCTACATCATTATCGCGCTCAATAGCAAAATAATTTTTACTCATGGATTTGTCCTTTCATAATTCATTTTGTGTTGTTGTTTTGAACTGCCTATATTATAACGTGTCTAAATTCATTTGTCAAGAGGGTTTTCTAAAAATTCATCTTGAATAATTAAAACATTTACTTTGCCACTCACTACTGTTGTAGTATCCAATCCAATACAACCATCATGCGTACAAATATCAAAGCAAGCATCATCACCATATTCGGACAGTCCTTTTTCCTTAGCCCAATAATATGAATTACCCCAATGTCCATGCAATAGTTTTTTACCAGTTTTATTTAATCCACTTGCAGCGAGATCAAACGGATTGCCCCATCTTGCGTCCTGCCAATCCTTTTCACTTGCATTACGCCAGTCTGGATTAAACTCAAACTTACGATTCTTTGTATAATAAGCAGGTAGTCCGTCTTTACAAATTACAGGAATCCATGAATGACAAAACACAAAATGCTCTGTCTCAAAATAATCAACCATTTCATCAATAAACAAATGTATTCGAGCCAAAGTTCTATCACAACACTCGTCAAAAGAATATCCTTCAATATAATTTCCGAGTTTACAAATAGTATTATATGTCCCGTTTGAGAAATCATGCGAGTATGGGACTCCTCTTTCACAGCACTCTAGCAATAAATCCTCGTGGTTTCCTTTTACAAGTATTTTTCTTGGTAAACTACGCAAGTAGCTTATAACCTTATCTGGGTCTGGACCGCGATCTGTATAATCACCCAAAACTACAAGCCAAGAATTCTTATCATCAGGATTAAAACCAATATCATCTAATGCTTCCCGCATTTCGTTATAAAAACCATGTACATCTGAGATTACATAAAAAACAGCCATACCATCACCATATTCCCTTTGACATCCTATGTCCAACCAAACACATCACATAACTAATTAACGAACCTATATAAGGATGTGGAAATTCCATGAGTCTACGCATATCAGTCATATCAGGATGTCTCCAACAATAAACTGCTGCTATTATAATACAGGCGAAAAACCCACCAACGCCAATAAGTTCTATAGCAATTCCTAGCCATATTTTTACAAAGTTATCTTTCTTTTTCACACCATCACCTCTTTAAACTGAATTAATAAACCTTTTAAACTCATCAAAATCTTCTTTGTTTAATATAACTTCTGTGGCATAAAAATCTTTATTTCTAATGATTGCCCAGATCTTTCTAATTTTCCTCGCAATAACACTTGCAATTTTATCATCTTGATCGCGCATAAAATTCCCGTTCATCGTAGAAACAAATACAATCTTGCCATCAACGCTATTATCAATTTGAAATCTAAATCCTTCATCACAACCGCAATCACAAGATATAATCACGCCAGTGTTATCCTTAGACATGTATATCATAACAACTCTCCTTAATAGCTATCATAGAAATGGCACATTACGTCTGAATGTTTGTCCATATACGTCTTCAACCAAATTAAATTTATAATACTCTGCCGAATATTATCATAAGCCTCTTCAAACTCCCAGATAGAGTCTGCGTTTTCGTCGTAATATGCTTTGTTAAGATACTTCATGAATATTTTTACGATTGGCAATAAGTCGTCTTTTTCAACAGGAATTTCATACTCCTGGTCTGAAGAATGCAGCAATCCAAGAATCTCATTGCGGATTCCCCAACACTTTCTGAAATACACAATGTCTTGAGCTTCGTCTTTGTTGTCCCGCCCCCAAGGTAATTTTACCCAAAGTGGGATTTCTTCACATTTGATGTTTACAATATTAAAAGAATTATCAAGTCCCATTAATTGCTCATCCTTTCAATATAACCTTCAGGAATAAAATCCGTATTAACACTAATATATGGTGATTCCTCAGTGGAATCTACATAACAAGTGATCATCAAGCCACATCTATACTTATAGTTATTTGCAATCTTTTCTGCATTAGCAACCAACGCCTGACCACAGTCCTTAATGTTCTGAATAATATCCTCTTCTGTTACTCTTACCATGTTTTCTCCTTTAACTTTCATCCACAAACGAAATTTCCATAAAACCAACGTAATTATGCTCATCGCAATAATAATGGTACCATTTCTCATACCTGTCTTTTTCTTCATTATATCTTAGAATTCCAAAGTCATAAGAAGAATAAAACAAATGACCATCATTATCAATTTCAAGAAACTCGTCATTATAAACACAATCTGTGCTTAGCGTACCACTTTTGTTAACTTCAACCAACTCGATATAATCAAGCTCTTTTCCTTTGTAATTAAGAAGCTCCGACATAGGATGGTACATTCTGTTGCTTAATTTATATGTATCGATTTCTTTTCGAATATCATTAACTCTATGCTCTGCTACCGTTATAGCTTCCAATAAAGGAACAAGCTCTTTCTTTGCGAGCTCTAAATCCTTAAGCATATCATCGAGCGTTCTTTCCATAGTCATTTCTCCTTATAGCACAAAGCTGTCTACGTCTTCACTATTATCAATAATCACTGCTCTTGTATTCCACAAGCCGACCGCCAAGTCATAACCATTAACATCAAATTTAGGCTGACCATTTACAAGCCTAAATTCCGAATTGCGATTAAAATAAATTCTGCATTTATCACAACCAACTTGATACGAAGCGGTATATGTTCCGTCTCCTTTGTGTCCATTGGCGTACTCTTTTACGTGTGCCTCTCTACCACAAAACGGGCAAGGTTTTAGTTCACTCATATTTGTCACCTCAGTCTTTACTATACAGTTCTTCTATATCTCTTTCATTCCGAATGTATGTTGCATGTTCTATATCATCATCATATAGATATTCGCCACACATTGGGCAATAATTGTATTGATACGTTATTTGAACTTCATGTATTCCCTCACTATTTGGTAAAAAACTAGAAGGATTATGATGAAATCCACATTTTGGACAAAAAGCGTAGATAGCGCCATCACCCTTGAATTTTTCATACGTCCATGTCATTTTCTTTTTCTACCTCTTTCTTAAAACGCCGATACACTTCCGCGCATCTTGGGCATAGGTCTTCATGGCCAAGCTTCTGCCAATCGTGAGGTCTTTGACTTAAACGGCCATTATACGCATTAAGACCCGACCTCTCTAATTCAACCTTTCCACAATGGTCACAAATATAAACCCATCTTTTTTCACGCATCTTTATCCTCCAGAATCCAAATCTCTCCACGATTATCAACAATTTTATAATTATCGGTTACTTCTTTAAAAGTGGTCGAATCAGAAATTTTTACCTCGTACTTATACTTTCCTGTTGGTTCTCCTTTTGAATAATAACGAGCAAAGAGAAAAGAGATATAAAAAACAACCATAATGATTATTCCTCCAAAAACGAACCAAGAACTAATTTTATCTCTCTTAGAATCCCATGGCGCGAATGAAAAAAATAAGCCAATTACTCCTAAGACAGCACCGATAAAAATAAGAACAAGAAAAAGCATACAAAGAGAATAGTTAGTGTTATAAATAGGAATTTTATTAAGAATTTCCATCTTTGTCCTCCAATGACCAAATTTTTCCATGTGATTCGATTATATCATATTTTTCTATTATTTCTTTGTAATCTGCTGAATCGTCTACTATCGCGGTATAGCGATTTCTTCCAGTCGGAACCTTTTCTGAGAAAGAATCAGTAATAACAAGAGTGAGTAAACACAATAAAACGCTTCCCCAACAAATTGCACTGCCAATATCAAGAACTTTTCTGCTTTCTTTCATTGAAGCATAAAAACCAGTAACAACATACGCAAGTAACGAAACGAAAAACCAAATAATGAAAAGAAAGAATGGATAATCATTTTTCAAAATTGGTGTTATTTCAATAATCTCCATAAAGTTCTTCAATCTCCTTTCCAAAAGTTTCTAATGCTTTTATCGCAACTTCTTCGGAAATAAAACAAACAGTTCCACATGGATGATACCCATAGGAAAAATCTATAACGGCTTCATTATCAAAACTTAAAGCTAGATACCACTTCTTATCATCATCACTATTCCAGTCAATTTTGTCTCCACCATGATCCATAGAAAAACGCCACATTTTTCTATTAAGAACCTCCATCTTTGCGCGACGCATCATCATATCTTGATCTGTACAATAATTAGCAACATTATATCTGTTATTATCAACAGACTCTTTCATATCAAATTCACTGGAAACAAATCCATCGTCGTTGATATAAAAATATCTTTCTCCGCCTGCTGCTCTAGTAAGTGGATTAAAATTAATACCAAGCATTTCTGAAATTTTCTTAGTTTTATCTCCTGAAATTTCGTATTTTCTCCCGTTAATTATTACGTAATTTTCCATATTGACTCCTTCATGATTATAACCATCTGCGTATTTTGGTTTATTACATTTTTAATTCACATTTTATTTACCCCTTAAATAATCTGGAAATTCAATCTTGGTCCATGCCATTGGCGCAAAGTCATAAACTTTCTCGTACAATTCCGACGCGGGGTCAGAATTTACTGTCCAACACATGAGATTGTTGTTATAAAAAGCTATATCAATATAACGTGTCATACCAATTGTATCAACAGCAATAGTATAATAGCCACTCTTCTTTGGTTCTTCAATTTCACAAAGATGCCATACATAATACTGATGTGGAGAAACTCTTTCACTTTCATCCGCTGCTTTAAAAATTTCAACTAACCGATTAGAATCCTTACTGATTCTTTCAAAAATATCAATCAACTCAGAATAATCACTTTTCATTGCTATTCTCCTTTTCGAGCAATCGTGCATACCGCAAAATACAATCAGCTGCAAGGCGTTCCAAATTCTTGCATACATATTCTTTATCCAAAATCGGACATGTCTTGCATTTTCCGCCATTCGTACAATGAATAAGTGCCATTGCTACATCTTCAGGCGAAAACTTAGGTTCGAAGTGTTCACAGCTATCATCTGGACTAACAATTCCCTTATATGCCCTAGAACACTCTCCATAGCAATCACTGAACATTAAATTATTACAATCAACGCAATATCCCATAGATTATTCCTCCTATTATGCTGAATACATATTACAAACTGGTGCGGGCCAGCACTTTCCTACTCGTTTATCTTTAACAAGGCATCTGTATACCTTGTCATTACATGGAGTAATGTACAGATTAGCATGTTTACAGTATCGACATCGTGGATGTTTTATACGATACTCATTCGCAGATTTTATTAACTCATCTAATTCGTTCATGATATAATCTCCTGTCTGCTGTTTTAGTTTATGCTTTTATTATACACATTAATTTCGTATTGTCTATTGACAAAGTAGACAAAGTTTATGGTTGTATTTTAGTTAAGTTTTTTGAATCGTTCTGCCCTTTCTTAGTTTCAATCTAACCCATCACAATGCCCGTATCTATCAATCATTATCTGCCTTTCAAGCTCCAACTCGTTCTTCCAATACTCTTCTGGGGTACATGGAGTATTCGTAAATGGGTCATTATACAATTCATACCGTTCAAAGACTCTATCATATGCTTCAATTACTTCATCCATATTCTGAGTAAACATGAACTCCATTAATATATCGGCCGCAACCTTTTGCATAGTTTTAGTAATTTTCATACTGCATCCACCTTATTCAAATCCGTTTTCCCTTTACACACAATTCCTAATCTTGTCCCACACCTAGGACAATTAAACCTTTTGTATGTAGTATGGTCTTCTCGTGCAACTCTAATTGCTTCAGAGAAGCTTGTACATTTACAAACCACATAACAGAAATCTGTTTCATTTACGGGTTCTACCATAAGATTTACCAACTTAGCATTCATATTAACCACCTAAAATTTAATTTCACTTAAATCTTTTTGCAATAGCTTTGTCAATCAGCTCAATAAAATACTGCTCCCACTCCTTGTTAATGTTCGCCACTTCAGTTTTCTTTGGCATTTCATTAACAATCGCTTTCTTTGCCATAATTCTATTAGAGACTTTATCGATGACTTTATCAACAATTTCATTGGATCGCTCTTTTACAATAGTATTTGCCTCGTTTATGATGGAATGATACACCTTATCATTTATATAATTATCATACAGTTGATCAATAAATTTCTCTATTGCAATATCAGTTATTGCCTGTTTAACATCTTTTCCAGTTACAGATTCTTCATCACATGTGCAATATAACTCTTCTAAATCTGGAATTTCAATTTCAACTTTCATTTTTATTCTCCTTGGTATTTGCTAATAATAATATGTACAACGTCTTCGGGGTACACTCTAACCTCTCCAAAATCTACGCATTCATTTGGTGTTACAAACTCATCTGGTCCTGACAGTCGTTTAATTTTAACCATTGCGTTCGTAAAACCAGTAACGAGTCCAATAAATTTACATTTTCTAGTTGTACTACTCCCCGTTGTGTGATTTCTTAAAAAAACTACAACATCATCAATATGAATAGGATCTTCTGTAAAAGTATAAAACATTTTATTATTCATTTTGCTCTCCTTATGCGAACGGATCATACTCTGCTGGATCTGCTGTATTTGCCCATTCGACCCATGCAATACATTTATCTCGTAATTCATCGTCTAACAAGAACGGTTCTCTTACCAAAATCAAACGAGGCGCTTTCTTCATCATGTTTGCGTTATCAACGATTTCTTCGTACTCAACAGGCCATTGTAGCATCTTAGAGTGAACCATATCTCCGCGCGAATTGATCGTTCTTGTAAATGGTGCTTCTCTAAATCTAAATCTCTCTTTAAGATTTGGATTGTGTTTCCAGTCATACTCTACAATATAACCAATTTTCATTTCCATAATTAACTCTCCTTTGCTTCGTGTTTCTTCTCGTATTTTGGACAGTTATGACATTGTAGAATTCCAAAAAGAAGTTCTTTATTCTTTTCGACGCAAGAATATTTGTAAGTCGGATGATCAAACACGTCTCCATACCAATCTTCCACGTCTCCATGCCACTCTTCAATCTTGAGATGTTTACATTCAGTATCCATAATAATACCCTCCATCTAGTGTATTTCCTTTATTGCTTATGATTGGTTTTTAATCTTAAAGCGAATAATCTGCTCTCAAATCAAACTCTATTGTTTCTTCAGGCTCCATTGGTATAGACTTAAATTCCCACCACTCAGAACCATCATATTCGTGTCTTTCAAGCCAGAAATCTTTACCTACTACAATTAATCCCATATCAATTTCAACCCCACCAAATCCGTCATTATATGTAAAATCTGCTTTTGAACAAAAATAACCCCATGTGTTTTTATAACAAAACTGCTTATGTTTATCATAATCGTAACCAAGCATTCCAACCCAAAGAACATCTGATGGCTGTTTGCTGTTTTTGATTAAGCAGTCGATTGTTTCTTTTAATAAATTTTTCATTTGTTTGGTGCTCCTCTGTCATTCATTTTGTACTGTTATTATAGAACGTGTATACGCGATTTGTCAATATGGCAATGTGCATGAAGATTTGTGGGTAATTTTATTCATTTATACTATTTATCTTTTAAATTTTTTTAATAAGTTTTCCCACGTTTGTCCATGTATTGTAGTTCAAATCAAACGTAAACAATAAAATACATTTTTCTCCCTTTCTATTCTTGTCAACCACGCAAGCAAGGTATCTCTTATTTTTATCCAAATCCATAGGAACTGGTTCTCCCCAAGAAAGATTATCTTCGTCTTCAAATGGAATGTATTGATATTTATCAAAATCTTCTTTTTTAATTTCTTCATTAATTAAAAGTACGTCTACTGGATGTTTAATACCCTTAGCACCACTGATATTATTACTTGATAGAGTTGTAATATCGTCAAAAAAAGTTGCATCTGTAAGCTGATATGTGGCATATCCACACATATTTAATTCTTTTGCCACTTCGACTATTTTTGTAGCAAGCATTTTCAACCTGTCCCACGACTCTAGTTGATCTACTTTCATAGTATCTACAGCAAAAATGTCACACTTAAATACAACTTTTGACTTTCTAATTTCAAGCTCAATGGCTTCCTGAGAGTAATCACTTGTCACATCATGGAAGAATAATTTTCCACGAGTTTTATTTTCTAGCCAATCTGCTACGGCATGTACTTTCTTGTATTCTGTTGTTTGTTTAACCCTACTGATGTAGCTTTCTTCACTTTCTAAAAATTCTCCAGTTTGCTCATCTTTTTTTCTTTTGACAAATTCACCTGTTGCATCATCTCTATATAGACCAAGCGTAATTTCCTTTTCGTTCTTCATAATGTTGATACCATGCATTTCTTGAAATATCTTATTGCAACATACAGTAACAATCAAACAGCTTTTTACAGCTGATGCGGTCATTTCGTTACTGATAATCATCATGCGTTTATTTTGACGTATAACCACGTCGGCAGCAATCATTGTAAGCAACCTAGATTTGCCCAAATTGCTTCGCATACCACTAAAAATAACATTTGACGGTAAAAATCCACGGAACAATTCATTAAATCCCTTAAAGCTTAATGGGATTCCCATTTCAGGTGTAGCTAAATATGAGTCAATTGTGTCAACTGCACCATCAGTCAGTACAACGGGCTCGTCCATTACAGATATCTCCGTGTTAATCTTATCGCATTTGCTTCTCATAATGCGGTAAATATCATTCGCTGTTAATTTTTCAAATCCGTTAAATTCTAAAATTTTTTCAGCAGGAAATCCGTTTCTATCGTATTCACGAATTAACGAAAACTTCTTGACAATGTTGTAATAATTTTTTACGTCATTCTCATCTGTCATATCCATCATTGATTTGACAGTTTTCCATCCATTATATTTTCTATATCTTCTAAACGTTTCCGCATTTTGACTACAAAAATTATTAAATTTATTCTCCGTTACCTCTTGGCTAAACGTCAGATAATAACTCTCAAATGTGTCATAAAAAAATCTAGTTGCTTCATCAACAAAATCATATTGAGATTTAATTGTTGGCCCGTAAGTAATATAAATATCTGGTTGTTTGTACACCGCCCCGACAAATAAAAGTTCCGACTGAATATTTGCCATTTCCATTTAATAGTCACTTCCTTTAATGTTAAAATATTTTGTCAAGTAATGAATCCATATCGTCAATATCGTTTTCTACGTCATTATTTGTTGCTTTGCCCAATGACGTATAATCAATTTTAGATTGTGTTTTCATAGATTTAATAATTTTTTCCTGTTCTTCCTTTTCTGCCATTTCTCTATGTTTAAATTTTATAAAATCATTAATATGCTGTAATAAAATAGCTAAATCATAAATCAACCTATCGCTATCACTCTTTGGCCCCTTATTATTTGCCTTATTCTTCACAGCAATTTTATCTAACTTATCTTGACCCCACTTCCAGCAACCATATAAAGTATCAATCTCTACAGGCTTACAGCGCTTTTTATTATAAACTCCTTTTCCTAACTCTTCAATAATATTCCAAAACCTTTTCGGAATTGCTATAACGTCATAATTCGCAAGCAGCCAGTCGTTAAGCCGATCTCTAGCTATATAATGCCCTAATAGCTTTTGCGCCTCCGTTTCATGCTCTGAGATATGATCTAACGCTTCTTTCCACATCTTTGGTTTGCCCCTAGAAGAGGACGCCTTGGCAGCAGCTGTAGTCTCAAAGCAAGATTTGTGATAATAAAAATTTTGAAAATAAACTATATCTCGAATATCTTCTGGGTTGACTTTGATAATTCCCTTACAACATTTGCATTTTCTATAGTAATTACTCTTTTCTTGCACTGTCTTTGCCCTCCTTCTATAACTTTCGCTTGAATTGTATCATATTCATTTTGTATTGTCAAGTGGGTGATGTATAAAAAATAAAGGAGGCTTTGTGGGCCTCCTCTTTGTGTATACTTTTTATGATGCAACGATTGAAAGAATCTTACCTAAGACTTCTTCATTATTTTCGCGCTGATATTGGATAGGAAGTCCTTCTTCTTCAAGTTTGGACTTCATTTCTTTTTTCTGAATAGGATTTAATTTCTGAATTGCTGCTTTAATTTCAGCTTTAAGAGTAGCAATATCATCAGAAGAGGTGTTTGTCGAAGATTCTGTTTTTACGTTTGCCTTTTCCATATCAGACTTACTCATAGATTTAGTTGCGTTACTCATTACTTCGGCGCTATAAATCTTCTGCTCCGTCTCTACGGCTGTATCCAAAGAATTCTTAAGTATGAAGTTTTCTTTTCCTTTATTGCCATCAATAACGCACTGCCAATCAAGGAGTGTAGGATCAACTACCTTTTCTCTCGGATGCACACCACTACGATCTTTCTGTACATCTGCTACAACATTATCATCTTCATCTCTGTAGAATCTAATAACCGTATGCATGTTGTACATTAAATCTCCCTTAAAGCCCATAGGAATCTTCTTTCCAGTAGGTACACTTGTGATCTTTCCATCACTTCCCCTAACTTGCACCTTTTCATCATCCTCACGACAAGTAATAATGCTATGCACACCAGTACCAAGTAACGACAGGCATAGGTTACTTCCCTTATACTTAAGAGCACCCCAGTCACGTTGCTCCATCGAGCTTCCTTCAATTGCAACAATTTTTTCATCTCCTACCAGGCCATTGTTATCTGCACGTACACGCGCTCTCTTTTTAGAAAACTCTAGCAAGCCCTGCTGAGCAGCTGTATATAGAACGCTAACGCCATCAATTACAATAGCATCTGCTCTAAATGGCTTACCATCAGCATCAAGGACAATTTCATCTCCTTCATTACCATCTTCATCATATTCGTAAAAGTCTTCGTTATTAGTTACCTTATTTACAAAGTCAAGAACTTCGCCAAGAGAGTTTGTATAGATAATCAAAATATTATCTAGATTTACGCCATCCGCTTCCATTTTATCTAAATAGTTGTCAATTGAACCACTTTCACAATCAATGTAAAGCACTCTCATAGGACTGCCATCCGCGTTGTGCATGTAAGCAAATTGGGATGCGAATGTGCTTTTACCAGAGAACTGTTCTCCAAAACAAATCATATTTAATTTCTTTTGCGTCGCTGACGCTTTACGACTTCTTGCCATTATATCATACTCCTTTATGTCAAACTATTTTCATAATCATTTAAATATAAATTTTATATTGTATGGAGCGAGCGATAAGCTCGCCCCATACAACTTAATTTATCTTACCACAAATCGTCCTCATCCTCGTCCATACCATTGTCAGTATTCCAATTATCATCGTCATCAACAGAAATATCAACATTTGTCTTACCAGAGAAGTTCTGCTCCGCAGTCTGTGATGCACGAATCTTTTTAATCGCATCAGAAATATTCTTCTCCGTATACGTTTCACGATCAATAGACTGAGGATTTGCACCAGTAATAATCATTTCAGTTTTAGTCGGAGCGGATACACTCTTCATTACATTCTGTTCGCCCCAGCAGTCCTCTTCACTTACTTCTTCAATACTATGAGAAACTTCAATTTTTCCACTTACTTCAATTGCATTAAATGGCTTAAGATTTCTCTTAAATAGTCCTGCTAGCTTAGCGTCAATGATAATAAACTGAGTATCAACAATATCTGTCCATGTTACAATCTTTGCACTTACAATGAATCTACCAGTATCTCTGTCGTTTTCTTTTTCTTTTTCGATTCCAGTAAATACAATTGTCTGAGTAAAATTATGAACTGGCTTATTCTTCTCATTATCGTACTGACTAAAATCTACCTCTTGACATAAAGAAATCTGATTAGGAACATATTTAATGCTTCTGTGAATATTATTTTGATTGTCCATATAGCTGCTAAAATCAAGATTACCTCGAATAAACACAGACTCATTATCACTCAAATTTTCCTTAATGTACTCACACGCATCAAATGCATGCATTGTTTTTTTATCATTTACAGTTTTACCACTATTATCAGTAGTTTTAACTAATCCAAGATTAACACCAATCATACGAAAATCTTTTTCATGAAATTTATTTCTATCCGCCCAAGGAATTTTCTTAATATCTGTCTTACCAGTGTCTGGATTTCTTTTAGAAAAACAAACATTTTGCTGCGGCATACCATTAAGATTCATATATACACTCTTTTTATTGTCGTAAGCACAGCCAAAGTTTACTGCTCTAAAATCTTTACCAGTCTTCGTCTTTTTAGATGTGTAAAACTTATCTTTCGAAATTCCGTTTACAACACCCTTTACTTGAAAAATTCCCTTTGTTTCCTGAAGGTCAAATAATCTACTTGCCATAATGTCTTTTCTCCTTTTAGTCATTTAAAAATTACTCTATAATTTCGCAGTTTGCGCAATCGCCATCACAATCATCTTCATCTACGACAAGTTCAGCAAAATCAGTACTGAACATTTTATCAAGTTCTTTGATTGCTTCCTTAAAGTTATTACTATCAGCCAACACGCTCATAATTGAATGCTTAATCACTTCATATGCTGCAGGATCATCCATCCAAAACTCCCATACCCAGTCGTCATAATGAATGTCGCTCATCACAGTGAACGTAGGCATATCACATGACTTGATCAGTTCAATACTGGCACACAGTCCGTTTTCATCTAGAAAAAGAATGTTTTCGCTTTTTACAGTTCCTTGATAAATCATCAAATTCCTCCTGTTAATTCATTTTGTATTGTTTAGTAATACCATCGTACATCTTTTGTGTGATCATAATATAAATATATATCATTTTCGTCATCCCCAAGATTAAGAGCGTAATCATGTTCACACTTTGGACACGTTACTTCAACTATTAATGCATCAATAGGCAACGACGCTTCGATTTTATATATATGTCCGCAACTTCTACATTGAACAAAGTTGCCTTCTTTATTTTCATTCAACTCCACTTCATTTGCGTCCTCCCTTCTCCGTCTTTTCAATACATTCATTTTGTATTGTTTCCCTTTGTCTGTATAATATCATATACTGACTGTGTTGTCAAGAGGTTTTTTAAAAATTAATCTGTTTTTTGATACTTTAAAACTTTTTAGAAAAAATAACGAAGTTAATTTTTCTTAAAAGGTATATTTTTAATTCGTTAGAATTAAAACATATACCGCACTGGTATATTGTATTATTATACTGGTATACTTATACTGGTATACTTCAGTGCCATACGTGGCATTTGCTTTTTACCACAGATGGCATTTGCTTTGGCATAAGCAGATGCCATAGGTGGCACTTGCTTCAACGCTTTATGAATATGATAAAATACGTTATATATTTCCATAATATTTATCCAAATCCCTATTGCTTCTGCAAGCTCCAACTGCAGCATAATTAATTACCATATTGCGTACATTTGAACTCTTTCCGTTCGTTGATGATTTTGCAACACTGCTTATAATGATTTTAAGTTTAATTAAATTTGCTATATGCCTTGCAATTGTGCGAACGCTGCTATTAAACATATTTGCCAATTGCTCGTTAGTCGTATAACATTGCATATTATGATTTTGAAAATCTAAAATGCGTTCTATAATTAAACAATCTAAATAATCTATTTTAATCTTTTCTTTATCGATAATATATTCTCCAATTAATTGAAATACATCATAATGTACTTGCAAGAATTGTCTTTTTGGCTGTGGCATTCAATCATCCTCATTTATAAATCTATCTCCATATGCAAAATGTTACTTCTGGTTTGACCAGCCATGCATCATTTCAATCCATTTTGGCAACATTTTCTTATGTTCTTCGTAGTTAAATACTACATACACGTCACCTTTACTACCTCTACCGATCTCAAGCGGTTTCATTCCATTCTGTAAATAAAAATTCGCTTGCTCAGCACTATAAACGTACTTCTTACCAGAATGCATTTCCATTATTGCTTTCTCCTTTAATTCATTTTGTATTGTTGGTTTCAAAATTTAAATATCTTTTCATCACTGAAAGTATTTATTTCCCTAACCCCGTATAACCCGCAGTCTTTTATTTTTTACTGCCTATGCAATTTTATATCTATCTTAATTAAATCATCGGCAAAATAAATACTGTCTTTTACACCAAAATCCTTTATTTGATTTATGTAACAATAAACCTCTTGTCCACGTTTAATAAAAAATCCAACGCGCTCACCGTCAAAAATGTAATTTAATTTTGTATTTATCTTTTGTTCTCCAAAAATTTTATGAGAGATGCGGATTTCCGCACACTCTCCGTTGTGTTTTTTTAATTCTTCTTCTAGTATATTAACACCCTTTATTTCCATTATGTCTCCTCCAAATCTGCCGATATTTAATAAACTGCAATCCATTTACTTAAATTAAATTTTTAAATCTGTGTATTACATTATCAATTCGATGCTCACTATGATACCCGTATCTCTCCATTAAAAGTTGCCCACTTTCAGTTTGTAAATATTCTTTCAAATCCAATCCTGTTTCATCAAGATATTTGCGCAAAGAATATACCATACCACTTGCGGCAATTCCCTTCATAGTAAGTTCTTTTATTCCAACATAATTTCTAATAACTTGAATTTTTCTATATACGGCTCTAAATCTTTTGTCATCAGAATCAACTGCATGTACATTATCTCGATCTTTAAATAGTTTACCAACTCCATTTAATTGCTTTACCCTTAAAGTATCTCCATAACATATATATGTTTCTTCCCTGAAAGCTTCATCTAATAAATCACATAATCTAGAACTTATATAAAGCACGCGGCCATCTGGAAAAACCAAACAACTATTACTTTTATCTAACATACTTTCGTTTAATTCTGTTATATCTCTCATTGACGGACCAGCAATCCCTTGAAAAAGACATTCTATAATAGCCATGTCTGTAACATTTAAAAGTTGTTCTTCTATTTCTGTTATTTCTTCTCTTGATAGAACTTTATGCGCATTTTTGTCAACACATAACTTTAAATCTTCTATGTTGATATTTTCATAAGCAATCTCAACATTTAATTTATTATAATACTTTAACCATGCACAATATGCCTTTAATATAGTATTATTGTTCATAAGAGTGTACACAGATCTAGACTTTAAACTCTTATACATTGCAAGCGCTTCTTCTTTAGTAAACTCACTAGCGTCTTTATTTAGCCTTTCCTCATATGATTCTATTTTTCTAAATAGTCCATATAAGGATGTTTTTTGAATTATTCGACTTCGTAAATAATCTTTACAAAACCCCTCTTTCATATTTTCATTGTACATTATACACTACTCCTCTTATAGGATATTTTTATTTTATTATTATAATTATTTGTATGTCAATACATAAATTATGGAAATCAAATTAATTTATCAAGTATATCTGTTGCGTTTTGCTTATCTTCATCATATGCCTTTGTATATCTTTGTGTTGTAACTACATTTTCATGTCCAAGCACAGATGAAATTGTCAAAATATCCACACCATCTCCATATAATTTCATGGCCGCAGAACTTCTGAATTTATGTGGTGTAATATGTTTTGACAAATGATCTGTATATTTTGCTACTATACGCCTTACAGTATCATCTGACATTCTACCATTTCTTTGCGTAATAAATAATGGCCCACTTTCTTTTCCTCCAAAATACATTTCCCTGTCCTTTAACCAAATAAGCAAGATGTTTCTTAAATTATTTGAAAACTTAAGATTCCTTGTTTTTCTTTCCTTTTCAATTACTTTAATTGTGTTGGTCTTAAAGTCAATATCTTCCACATTGATATTAACAATAGCAGATACTCTTAGCGCCATTCCAATACCCAAAGATATGATACACAAATCTCTGCTTTTAACTTTCTCTTTTGCTTCATTTTTAATTCTTTGCAACACACTTTCAATTTCCTTATCATTCATATAAGTAATTGTGTGCTTTGTTCGAACCTGTGGCCTTTCTGTTAATAGCATTGGGTTTTCATTAATATAATGCTTTTGATATAAAAACTTAAAAAACGTATTAAGAGAAGACCATTTTGCAGCACGAATATCATCTCCAACTTCTACACTTTCTCCATTAACAATTTTACGTCTAATAGAAATCATGTATTTTTCAATATCATTATCTGTTACATATTTATAAAAATCATTTTTTGCTTTATTCTTTGTGTAGAATTTCATAAATTCTACAACATGATTGATATAATTATCCATAGTAGTATATGATTTTTCTCTTGCGTCCATCCAGTTATAAAATAATGTAAAAATCTCTGGAAGATCTGTTAATTTTTTATTCATTTTTTCTTTCGCTTGAATTTCTTTTTCTAAGCGTCCATTCATATTAATTCCTCCTTTACTATTCTGCTACACAATAATTTTCTACTGGAAGATATTTAATTAATTCTTTAATAGTATACTTATGTGGTAACAATATTCCAGTTTCTTGCATTATAAATTTAATTAATGCAGACTTATTTTTCATTATGCACAATTCCATTGTAGATAATTTGTATATTTTGATAATCACGGCTTTTTTAATTCCTTTCTGAGTTTGAAGAATCCATAAGAAGCAAATGCCCAAATGATAATAAAATCTCTAAAAATCATGCTTGCGACCATAACTATAATATAAATTGCCCACAATGTCAGCATGCCTGGGATTTCAAAATCTGATTTCGGTTGCGGCACACGAACGCTATTTGCAGAGATTGGTTTTCTATAAACTTCTTCAACGATGTCGTTATTAAATTCATTTACATTCAAATCAATCCAACCCGAATATTCATTTGAAATTTTAGATGGACATTTGTATGGACTAAAAGTGTATTGGATCTTTTTTCCATTTTTATCAAGAACGATACGACTAAAACCAGCATAAGGCCAGATTTTTAAACCTCTACTTAGATGTGTGTCTGTAAATGATTTTTTAAATTTAATTACAGTGCCTTTATCATAAAAATTTCCGTTAATTTCAAGTAATTCATCAGGACTGTACGTAATATCAAAATCCATAATATGCTTTCCTTTCTTATTAATTAATTCTCTTTTTCTTCTCTTTCTTTTTCTGTTTCATTACCTCTCTTTGACGCCACCAATCATGTTCTTCATTTCGCTTTAAGTACCAACACTGTTTACGAAGACATTCGTGTTGCTTTACCTGTTTAACAGTGAGATAACAACGATGGTGTGAACAAAAAGCACATGCTCTATTTTTGTCAAATTCGCTACCATAAAGCCCCCTTACTAACTGCATTTCTTCATACAGTTCCATTTTTAATCTCTCCTTTTTTATTATCATTATTATAACATATTCATTTTGTGCTGTCAAGTTGTCATGATACTATGCGCCGATTTTGAGGCGTTTTTCAAATGACGTTTTGTACTTTGCGTACGCCTTTACCTTGTCATATTCTTTTTCTTTAAGGATTTCATCAACCTCCTCTTCTGTTAAAATTTTGTTAATCTTAATTGCGCTGGTTATTACCCATGTGCCACGAGAGCCTTCCTTAAACCAATAAAAACCATCTACGGGAAGTTTATCTTCAAAGCATTTTTTCGGCTGTCTTAATGCTTCCTCTCTATAATCATTTGTCATATCATAAAGTACTTCACACCATACTCTTTTTCCGTTTTTAAAACGACTCTTATATGGTCCAAGATTAGAGCCATCATAACCTCTAAGCCATGGCGCATCTGGTGTGTCCATTGAGCAGTGCCAACCTGGACGCTTCGAAAAATTTTTGGTTGGTAAATTTTCAGCAGGAATCCATTTCCCTATTGATGTTTCTTTATTTTTACCAATAAATAAAGGAAATAGCTGTCCAGAACTGTTCATTTCAAACAATTTAAATCCTATTCCATATTTTTTAGGTGTCTTCATATTAACTAACTCCTTTCTAATATAAAAAGAGACTAGATATTAATCTAGTCTCTTTTTATTTTGTTTTAAAATGGTAACGTATCACACTTAAGATGTGTGTCGCACCAATTATATAGCTTTGGGAAATATGTCATTACAAATCCCCAAAATTTCTCTCTAAACAACTCTCGCTTGTATTCTTTACTGAAATGTTTTCCATTTTTAATCCACCAAACTATATTCATTTTCACTCTCTTCCTTTCAGAATCTCAATCAAAAGGCTAATGTCAATATCATCAATATCTCTGTTGTTATCATACTTTTCAATTAACTTTTCGCAATATTCAATAGCTTTTCCAATAATATTATTTTCTGACATTTTACATACCTCCATTTAATTAACAAACATCTCCATGTGATGCAACTTCCATTTCTGTTTTGCGAACGCCATTTTTATCTTCATAAATGACTTCGATTGAATTGTCTGCCCAGTAGATACGATCAACCAACTTCCAACAACGCGCTTCGTCAGCCTCTTTTGCTTCTTTTTGTTTTCTTTTCTGAATTTCTTTAAGCCATTTGAATTCCCTATTGGTTAATCCCTGATACAAATCACTTAATACATAGTCGCTGATATAATATGTGATAAAGGAATGGTGCCAACCTGCATTGTACCAGTTGTAAGTTATTTTTTCTGCATAACTGATAAGTTCGTCTTCTGTTTGAATTTCTCCAAAGCCTCTCTTGAAGATAACAAACTCGTCTTTTGTTTCAAATAACATTGTTTTTCCGTTGTAAGAATAAGTATATGGCATAATTACTTTCCTTTCTTATTAAACGCAATTTTATATTCTTCTGGAAATTCGTTTTTTGGTAAGTCCATAATACATCCGCCCTCTCCACAATAAGGGCAAAATTCTATATCTTCATCCCCATTATAAATAAGTTCTTTTTCGTCAAAAACTTCCATGCAATTATTACATCTAACTTTCATTTCTTTATTCCTCCTCTAAATATTCTTTATATTCTTCCTCATTAAGAATAGATTTCATATAGTCCTTATCTTGAAATTCACATTCAAGAAATTCTCCATAAGAAGCCCAGATTTCGCTTGCAAATCCAAATTCATATTCCCAATCACTAAATAAATTACTAACACATGTATCTGGTTCATCTTCTTGCATATCATCAAGTTCATTCATTACATCTAAAAGTGTATAACCATGAGCCATCATCCAATTTAATTTATATTTTTCATAAGCAATTGTTTTAATATCCATTATTTATACCTCCAAATTTTAATTTTTGTTAATGATTTTATTTCCTTTTGCTGTATTACAAATCTGACACATTGTTTGCAAATTTTCTATATCATCTTTTCCTCCTTTACTTCTTGGCAAAATATGATCTTTTGTCATAAGTACGTTGTCATCGGAATATAAATTGAAATGTGCTCTATGAGAATTTTGAGCAACATCTTGTTCAAGAACATAATGTGTACCTACTCTGCCACAGCACACGCACTTATATCCCTTTTCGATAAAAGTTTTGTATCGAAGACTTCTTGTATATACTTTATAGCCTTCGAGTATAATGTCATTCTTTTTCTTTTCAAAACGATTTCCATTCCAATTACAAGAATCATTTTTTACTAATGATTCAACATCTTTAATGGAGAATGTTTTAATTTGCTTTAACATTATTATTTCGCTTCCTTTATTCGTCAATTAAAATTACGATTTCGCCATCTTCAAATTCTTTATCACATATGTCACAGTATCTTCCATGTGAATCATCAAAATCTTCTGTTGCGTCAAACCATTGCCAATAATCAAATTCTGCCTCGTGATACGGTTCGTTTTCGTTGAAACAATTTTTACAAACAATCATATATACCACATCCTTTTATATTCATTTTGTATTGTTAATGTTGAGCAAATTTAACATTTTCGATTCTCTTGTTAAAACATTTTCTGCAGATACTGCATGTGATTGTCTTATCTTTCTGATTCGGACAGCCAGTAACATCTGCAGGGAAGTCAGGATTCAAAGACTTGTCTTTAAAATCTACATAAGCCATCGGCAAGTTGTGCGGATTTTCTACCTTCCAACCAATATGCCAAGCAGAAAATCTAATTGTAAGATTGTTAGGTAAATCTCCGTTTTTATTAATCCATTCATTAACAATCCAATACTTCTTTGTATATGCAAGGAACTTAATATCAGGAAATGTGTTTGCCAAATCTACCATACCAATAAAGAAAGCTGCATCTGGAATGTCGCCTGAATCAGTCCATCTAAATAACGGATACGGACGATGCTTAATCTTAAATTTCACTTGCTCCCAAAAATCTACTGGATCTGTATTATATAATCTCAAGTTTCTTGCATATGCAGCCTGTACAACTGCCAACTGCTGTCTGCCTTTATTGCAATAACAACCACCCTCGCGGCATGGTGCGTCTTCACGGCACGTACAAGTAGGAAACGCCAAGTCATTACACAAAGGTCCAGTCTTGCTATTTTTATCGCTTATATGCACTTCGTTTGTCTGTGCGGCAAGATAGTTGATATAATCTTCTCTTTTCATCCATTCTTTATTTTCTTTTTTGTTTTTCATAATTGTTTTTTCCTTTCTAATTATAAAATAATTTTATTTTTGTAAATAAAAGAAGCGCAGATTTCTCTACGCTTCATAAACATTCGCAATATGATATTCTGTTACATCATCTCCACTAGGATAATGAGTAATAATCTTTGCATACATTTTATTTTCCGTTACATAACCTTCGCTATTCCAACCATTTTCTTCCTGGTCAATACGGAGTTCTTCTTTAAACGATTTCATCATGTAGTCAATTGCTTTCTTTTCCGTATCAAAAAGATATACGGCAGAATCAGCGTCGAATGAATAAGTAAATACAACAGCATAAGATTTCATTTTTATTTTACCTCCAATTCGTCAATCCATACCTGATGTACAACATGATCTTCTTCAAATCCATATTCCAAATCAAAATATATTTCATCATTTTCTATATATAATGCCCCATCGCTAGCTTCTGGATATGAATCTTCATCACTATATCTTTCAATTTCTTCTGTGCATGAACTTTTAACTTCTTCAATGACAACCTCCTTTCTCTTAATAGCATCTTGTTTGTTAAAATAACAACCTTCTTGATATGTAAAAACACTGAAGTCATAATCATACCTTGTCATCTGCATTACATTATAAACTTTCATTTCATATTTCCTCCTATGTATTCAAGTATTATGTTTGCTAACATGGGTTCATTGTTCGTTTTCTTCTTCGTCTTCTTCAAGCCATTCATCCATCAAAGTGCCTGGTGACATCCAATCCAAATGATCAAACAATTCTTCTGCACTATATTCCGTACCCTTACATAAGGCTTCGAGATCTTCTCTTGTATAACCTTCCGTTGCAATATAACTATTTCCCTCAAGCTCAGAAGCTACCGCTTCCTTAGCATTAAACTCAAATAGCAAGCTTCCATTTCCATCTTCGTTATTAAATCCATATTCATTAATATAACAAACTCCCTTTCCTATTTTGAAAGCCTGTTCGTCTTTATAAACAACTCCTTCATTACAATAGCAACCAAATTTTCCATATTCACCAAAGTATATGGTTTCATTTTCTTTTTCCATTTTCCAACCTGCTGGGTAAACTTTTTCTATTTTCATATAGATTCCTCCTTGTTTATACTTATTTTATATTTATCTCCATTCCTTTTTTTCTGCAAGTTCTTTATCTATCTCTTTTATTAGTAGCCTATGTTGTATTCTCTGCCAACACCAATGGATTCTACACAATCTATCCCAAGACATTCTATCGCTGCAATAAAAGACTTCCCATTGAAGAGTTTTACATAGTTCAGAAATAGACTCTTTCTTTTCTGTTTCTGTTTCATGAAGATGTTCCCAATTGCCTTGCATGAGATCATCAAATAAACTCTTACGAATTCTCTTAGGAAGCTTAAAACAATAGATGCAAATTGCGTTAAACATCTGGGGATAGTTGTTCAAAATTTCTTGCTCATTTTTAATTTGTATATATCCATTAACGAGATTGTAATATTTTTTATGGGTCATTAAGTGTTTTCCTTTCTTTCATAGATTATAGAATGAATTGCATCATTTACGATGTCAAGATCTTCCCAATATTCTTTTGGAATACGAAGAAGTCCCAATTCTTCCTCATCAAGCGTAATATAAGTTTGTATATATTTACTATTTCCCATTTAATTTTCCTCCTTATCACATTCATCAAGACAATTATAGATATACTTCCATCCTGCTTCAATCATATAATCAGTAAACCAATGACTGTTACATTTTTCATACAATTTTGCAATGTTTTCTTTTGTCACTGGATAGTCGTGTAATTCAAGTGCATTAACAAGATCTGCCTCACACCATCTTACTACTCCAAACCACTCTTCATTCATATATCATTCTCCTTTCGCTTCATCAAGCATCTGTTTAATTTTATCCGCGCCAATCTGTTCTTTTGCAGGCTGACTTTCATCAATTTCACAAAGCATTTCGTAAAGGTCATAACTGTCCTGCTCGTTTCCATCAAAATATTTTCTGTCTACAATGTCCCAACCATCAATAATGTAAGTTCCGTTGTCATAGTTGTCACAATCGAGGTTACTGCATCTGTCAATTCCAATAGAAAGCTCTCCGCCGAAGAAGTTGCCAATCACCTGGCAGAGTCTTGCCCAGCCATAATTGTCAGTTGTTGGTTCTCTATATCCCTTGAGTTTACAGTAGGTTAAGAATGCTTGTACACTATCTCTTCCTCCGTTCCAGTGGAGATAGATGCCAACTCCGTCATTGTTAAAATTTTCTTTTGTAGTGATCACAGCCCTATTACCCATTTTTAAATCCTCCTTTAATATTTTGTTTCTCTTTCATTTACCAGCCAGCCAACACCCTTGCTGTGCTGTTTGTCAAACCAGTGCCAAATTTCTTCTCTGTGGGTTCCTTTGCTCCAACCTTGCCAATCAATGTCGAGGCATTCATCTTCATCAATCGGCACATCTTCAAGTTCATCCCACATAGCTTCAAGAAGCTCATCATCGTATTTTTGATAAATACTCATTTATTTTCCTCCCTTACACAGTAATCACAAGATAATCCTACCCATTTTCAAATTCAACACAACAAGTTCTTTCAGTTTCATTATTTATCCTCCTTCCACCATTGAAAAATATCTTCATCCATAATTTCTTTTCCAGTTTCAACGTCATAGAATGCTTCATTTAAGCTATCCCAAACCGCTGTAGTTACTACGCCGTCTTGTGTCAAGTGACCAAAATACTCGTGGAATTTGAGATAAAGAAGAAACACTTTTCCATTGTTTCCATAAGTTGGAATTGGTTCATCATATTTGTTAATCCACATAGTACCTCCAGTCGGGGACCATATACCAATATGCCTTAAGCATCTCACAGAACTTGTCAATTCTTTTTGGATCTCTCATATTTAACGCTCCTTTTGTAAATTTAATTTTCTTAAAAACCTTTCTGCTCCGATGCGAGTGATGCATATTTTATTAAATAGTAGAAAATGTGAATGTGAGAACTTTGAACGAATTGCTTCTTTTAAATCACACGGTTCTGTGTAAAAAACTATCTTTCCATTGTCGCTTCGTCCTTTTATTTTATATAACATATTTAGTAAACTTCATCTCCTCCTACATAAATACCATCTTTTAAATACTCTCTCATATTTCGCTTGAAACGCTTAACCGTATCATTAAACAACTCTTCGTCTATTGCAATATCATACAAGTCATCATCATCTGCCTCATCTGGAACAATATAAATCCAATGATTGTAATAAGCTTCTTCGTTGTTTAATGACTTCACAATTGTGTTCATTGCTTTTACAAGTTCGTATTTCTCTTTTGTAATTTTATCCATTTTTATAACTCCTTTTTGTATATTTATGCATAAGTGCTCAAGAATTTTGCAAGCTATCTTTAACAGTGTCATGTGAGGGATACATGGTCCTGGATAAGAGATCCTGGGGATGTGATAACATCCTAAAGGATCTCGTTCCAGGAGTTAATGTATCACTACTGAATCATAATCTCTTGCACTTATTGAGGCTTGTCTCATAAACGCACTCTGTATTTTCGTAGATATCCCTTTAACCGTTTCATATATAAGATCCTTCTGGTCATATATACAGCAGAAATAGCAGCTCGATAGGCTGCAAGATCAGCTGTATAGATGACTTATGAAGGATCTTAATTGAAGTGTAATGCCTTGTGCGTTTGCAGTATCTATCTGCGTTTTGGTGGCTAATTAATCTTCACTATAAATTTCTTTCATCCTTTCATTGAAATCAAAGCCGTTGTCTGCAATTACCTTCTTCATAAGAGCAAACATTCTCCAACCTTCTCCGTAATATTCTTCAAGAGCAGCCTTAAGATATTCCATACTGCTTGTTCCATATCCAATGTCATATTCGCCTGTGACTTCAATCTTACAATCATGGAACATAATAAGATTTTTAAGTGTGTAGTATGCACCTTCTCCCTTGTAAGCATCAATCCAGTCTTTACTCTTAGGAGTGTTGTACGGAAGATTAAGCATGTTTCTTGTAAAGTTACTTAAAATCTTATATACTTCTGTATAATTCTTAGCGTTACCAATACGAATTGCAGTAAGAAGTACAGGCTGATAATATTTCTTGCCCAAGTCTGCACAGAATACATTTTTGCCTTTGATTTTCTTATAAGGAACTCCCTTGCATTTATGAGTAGGAAGTGTATTGATATACTCGTCGAGTTTCTTCGCATAATCTTCAACTACCTTAGCAATAACGCCCTTAGTAAAGAAATGACTTCTTTCATCAAACGTTTCCCTATCTCTTACTTCTAGTTTGCTTAACACCTTAGCTTCGTCAAGCATCATCTTAAATGTATATCCATATCCATACATTCTCTTAAGGCACTCATTATATCCAGTATACTGTCCATCATAAGAAACGTAGTTCAGCATTTGGAACATTTGGGCCATAACGAAACGTCTATGTAATTTAGTATTTCTTACATAACCATCTTCAATAATCTGCTCTGCGATCGGGTCATCTTTAACCACCACAAGAGTTCCGTTTTTATCAAAGGTAACACGAATGTTATTTCCATTACCCATGTTTAATGTAAAGTATTTGCTTGTGTCAAGACCTGCATTGTTAAGCTTTTCCATTCTTTCTTTTTTGTTCAACATAATATCAAACTCCTTTATAATTAATTATTTTTAATCCATTTTTTAAGAATAACTAAGTCTGGGTCGTTGTTACTTTCCCAAAACCATGTGCCCCAATCTGTGTTCCATATAAGGTTTCCATATAAGATAGAACACAAGATATAGCCTTCAAGTTTTGCCTGAGCAATCTCACGTCTTTCTGCGTTGAATAACTTGTTGTCTGGCATCTCATCAATAGGTAATGCTTTAAAGTACTTTCTTCTTTTGCTATCACTCCTTTCGTTTGGTAATGAATATTTATACATTTCATACAGTCTTTCAATTGTTTTTAATACATCATTAGTGCTTACAGGCTTCCACCCTAAACTTTCTTTATCGTATTCTCCATTTTTAATCAAATAATCCTTTCCAACTTTTAAAGTTTTTTCTTCAAAGTTCACGTAAAATGTCTCGCCTTCTTGAACTCTGTTAATAAGTTCATTGTAAATTTCCATTAAACCACTTCCTTTGCTTTATTTTAAACTCTCACAATTTTGACGCATCTCTTTATTAGCTTCATATAACCCGTCAAGGAAGCTTGAATTGGAGGCTTCGCTGGTTGATAAACCAGTCGCAGCCTCCTATGCGAGCTTATTAATTGACGGGATATTGAATTTAATTGCCTTGAGCCTAATTCCATTGCGTTCTGGTAAAGCTACTTATAATCACGACACATTTCTTTATCTGTTTCATATTGGCAGCAAATGCCAGAATTTCCTGATCATTAAACAGGAGATATCCTGTTTTGTGATCAGGAATATCTGGTTAAATTGCTGCGAATTGAATTTTAACTACCTTGTAGCTTCTCGGTGTGCTCCGAATTAAATTACTCACAACATTGATGCATT
>NFYZ01003971.1_pt1 | contig 39707 bp, 42 predicted proteins | sample 1092561 | NCBI WGS metagenome assembly NFYZ01 (sample SAMN03609887, study PRJNA323583) | gut metagenome | isolation source: feces | host: Rattus norvegicus | place: Malaysia | collected 2013 | reverse complement strand
TTCAAAAAGTGGTGGGTACGAAAAAAGAGAGGCGAAAACCTCTCTTTTACAGCGATTTACAAGAAATCGGAAATTATTTTTGGGATGTGCCGTTCAGAACCTTTCGTGTTGAAACGTGCCTTTACGTGCTGATAATCAGCGCGTAAAAAGGTGAAGCAAAATAATGGATTTTTACGAAAAGGCGACTCAAAACGTGGTTTATGTGTCAAAGAAACGTGATTTTCTTTACACAATGGCGGAATCATGTAAAGGAAACTCGGGTTCTTGGCCTGTAATCACTCAAGTATCTGGAATTTAGTGCCACAATGGGGGCAGTAATGCACCTGCGGAGCGTTGTGTTCGGGCTGCGGAGCGGAAGATGCCATAGAGAGGTCAGGCTGTTGGCTGTCCGTTTGCAACGCGATGTCGGCATCCTGCGCTTTGGCGGCAAGTTCTTCCTCCGTGGGATAGAAAAGGTCCACCACATCGCAGCCTATGCCATCGGCTATGAGGTAGAGTTTCTCCACGGTTGGATTGCCGTTCATAAACTGCTGCAAGTTCTGCGGAGGAATACCCATGTTCTGCGCAACTTGAACGATGGTCAGTTTGCGCTCTTTAATAGTTCGGCGAATATCAATTTTAGACATACGAATTATTGTTTGCTATGTGTATATAATTATTTTACGGTGCAAAGGTACGGAAAAATGTTCGTTTTTCAATGATTTACCCAACAAAAAAACTATTTATATTTTATTTTTCACATTATCTGCACGAAAAATGGGATGCCGTGGGGCATCCCATTGGTGAGAGAGTGGCTGACCGAGGAGCGGGCCGGACGCGGAAAGGATGGGCGCGTGGGGCGTGCGGAACGGTCGGCGCGGGGCGGGGTCACTTCACGATGGTGGGCTCGGAGGGAGCGGCGGAGGTGAAGTCCTGGGCGCGGACGCGGGCGATGTTGGCGTTCCACTGGCGGATGAAGGTGTCGAACTCGGCGGTCTCGGAGAGCACGTTCTTCGCGTTGAGGTAGAGGACGACGGCATCGTAGCAGCGGTCGCTCTCTGCGCGGGCGGCCTTCAGCTGGCCGTTCTCGGTCTCGCTACGCTCCTTGTTGCGCTCGGCCAGGCTGCGCTTCACCTCCTCGTTGGCCGTCTTTAGGTCGGTGAGGAGGTTGGCGATGTGGAGCGTTTCGAGGTCGGCGGACACCTTTTCGAGGTCGGCGATGGCGTTGGTGAGCAGGGCGCTCTCCTGGTCGTTTTTAGATGAAAGACGATTTTTAGTAAAAAGATACTACTGGAAACATGCTTAAAACATGATTTCGTAGTAAATAGGATAGTTTGACTTTTTCGATTTGCACAAATGTGTTCTTTTTAAGCAAACTGGGTATGGTGACTTATCGTTATTTCATATCTGATTGGATTTATAAATATATGTATGTATGAAGTTATGAAATTATGGATTTATGAAACATGAATATAAAAGCCCCGAAGAAACGCTTCGAGGCTATAGGGTATGAATACGAGTGACGCAGGGGTTATTCCAAATAGTTATCTTTCTGTTCGTCAATCACTCTTTCTATCTCACTGAAGACAAATGCCTTGAAATTTTGTATTTTTTCGAGGTTTTCGCCTTTGTAGTAATCCGGATCCCTGTTTTCTATGCTCAGGTCTTTAATCGGACTGCTGTTGTCCATCGTAGAATGTATTTTGACATGATAATTCAAAAGGAAAACCTTCACCAATCCGTCACTTATCAAGCAGTTTGCATTCACGCACAAAGGCACAGATCGTCCAACAGGGTCTTTTTCCCATTCTGTGCTATATTGAAGCACGATGGACATATTTTCTGGCGTGCAGCTTACAACCTTTCCAGACTTGCTTACGAGGTTGACGTTCTTGATGATGTCGTAAATTTCGTTTTTTGACAATCCTTCTACAGTGATGGTTTTTTTCGCCTTGAAAATGTTTTGCGTTGCGTTTTCTTGAGAGAAAACAAATAACGGCATGGCGAACAATAGCAAGAATAGAATCTTTTTCATACGTTGTTGAATTTATTGGTTTATGTATGTATGGATTGATGAATTTGTGAATTAGTTTGTAATGATCTTGGTGCCATCCACTTCGATGACGAGGTAGTCGCGAATCCAGCGGATTTCTTGGGAGTCGATGAACTGAATCATACGCTGGTGGGTTCGGCGGTTTACTTTGAGGCAGATGGCGTTGCCCTGTTCGAGGATGCCCTTGCCAGTTACGTACTTCACAAAGAAGGGTACACGCTGGACTTCCTTGGCGGACTGGGGCGGATTGTAACCCGTGGTGAGGAGGTTGGTGCGGATGTCGCGCCAGGAGAACTTCTCCATGTAGTTGCGGAGGTTCTGCCAGGACTGGGTGGGCTGGAGGCGGGGCATTTGACTCGGTTAGTGGTTATTTGAATTTGGGGATTGGTCGGAGTTACAGGACTTTATATCGGACTTATTAGACCCATCTGACATTATCGGACCATTCGGACATTATCGAAAATACCAGACTTGACGGACAGATCGGACCCATCGGGCTTATCATATCAATCTGATGTTTCTTGATTATCTGACTATTCTGGTTGATCTTCCCGGTTTTCTTCGATAGGCACAAAAGCGAACTGCTGATTGCAGTGGGGGCAGATGAAGGTGTTGTCGGTGGGACGGTGGGCGAGTGTGGTGGAGACTGCGGAGAGCGTAGTCTGCATGGATTCGGGGCTGGCGGAGAAATCGAAGAAGTCGAAGAAGGAGCAACCGATGGCATCGGCCAGCATCTTCACGTGGATGATGGACGGGGCGTGGTTCATCAGGTTGTTGACGGTTGTGGCAGAGAGGTTCAACCGCTGTGCAAGTTCTTTGTAGGACAGGCCGTGCGCACGGACGACGCGCTTGGCGATGTACCATGAAGGGGTTTCATTTCGGGTAGAAAGTTTTGATGTTCTTCTTTCCATGTATTCTGTATTCGTTGTTTGATGCAAAGGTAGTTAGAAATGGGAAATTACACAAGCATATCGGAAAATGTTTCGCGTTTTGTTGGGAGAAAATGAGGGGTTTAATCGGATTTCATTGCTGCATGTGTGGTAAAATGTTTCTGAAGACTTGAAGAAAAAATGTCGCCGATGGGCCTCACGGCTGACCGGCGACCAGCATCGTTATGAAAAGAAAAGAAAATTGTGTGTTCATTAGACCACGAAAAACTCTACCACAAGGTCCTTCAGACCGTCTTTGGCGGTAACAGAGTAGGAGAGTTTGTTGATGAAACCCACGAGGCCGTTGATGCGGAAGCGGCGGTTCCAGTGGTTAGGGACATCGGCCACCTGGGCTGCGGAGCAGTCAATGCGGATGGTGTACTTACGGCGTTTCAGAATGAAGTTGGCGTATTCGGATAGGAACGTATCGAACAGGCCGCGCGACTTGACTTTCTTCTCCACTTCGCCCGTGTCTGGATTGATGACATCGTTGTCAATGAGGGGAGCGTCAGCCCATTCCGGCTGTTTCCACGAGCGGATTTTGAGGGAGAAGCGTTCTCCGCCGCCGATGCCCGGTTGTACGCCGTTGTAGTCGTATTCGTTGCCCCACATGTCGATGGAGTCGGAGGTGAGGGCATAGAGGCCGGCCACGGTGCGCCATTTAGAGTTGCCGAAGCCGTCGTAGTTGAAATCGTAGGTTTTGTAGGTAGCATCGGTGCCACCGCCACGCATGATGGCGAGCGCAAGGCCCCAGTCAATGGATTGCAGGGGAGAGTTGCCGTCCTCGGTGTCGGACGGGTTGTAATTCTCCTCCAACTTGATTACCATGTCGATGCTGTATTCGCATACGTTGGAGGCGAGGTTCTGTCGGATGCGCTGCTCGATAAACTCATGCTCCATGTCCTCGTCGATGAAGGCGGCAAGGATGGGCTGGCAGCCGCCTGGATTGAGAACTACCGACTGGCCGTTGCTCTGGTAGGTGCCGCTGGCCGTGGCAATCTCCTGCTGGTAGTTCACATCGTTGAAGACCATCGGCACGAAGTCGCTGCTGATTTCCTCCACAAAGTCCTCGTTGAGTTCGGAACAGTCACCCAGTTCCACGCCCTTGAACTGTCCCACCTCGAAGAGGACCGGCTTGAGGTCCTGCGCCTTCTCGGCATCCGAGTTCACCTTGATGCGGTAGGCGTTTCCCGTCTTCTTGTCGATATAGACGTTCATGTTTCCGCTGGAATTGTTCTGCTGCGGTGTGCGGAAAATCTCCTCGTAGGTCTTGTCGGTGACGGTGGATTTTTGCGGATAGTCGATGTAGTCGTAGTCCGTGTTGTAGTCCTTCACGCCATGCCGCACGTTCGCCTGTTGCTCCTTGCTGGTGCTTTCCTCGCTGTAGCAGACGCGCACGCCCGTAATCTTCTCTGCCACCTTGTGCATGGAAATCACCTTTCCGGGGAAGTCGATGGGCGGCTCCTGCGAACGGAAGACCTCGCGGACGAAGTAGGCGCGGACGTGCTTCTTCTCGTAGTCGTAGTCGAACTTTATGCCGAAGGAGGCGAAGAGCGAGTCGAGGATGGTGCTTACGCTCTCGTCCGGGAAATTGTCGCTGTTGGCGTACATCCGCATGATGTTCGCCTGGATCTTTCGCTCCACAACGGTCGGATAAACCGTGATGGCTGTCACGCCGTCAGTGCCCACGTGTGCCTCGTATTTTTTTCCATCAGAACCCGTATAGATGACATCGTTCACCTGCATGGTCTTTCCCGGAGTAAAGACAAGTTTTCCTCCGCAACCACGGGAAGAAAGCCATTTGTTAATGTCGTCGAAGTTATCGAAGAACGGCGTGATGCGGTCGGGAAACTTGTGCTCCTCGTCGTACTTGCAGTGCGTGGTGAAGAAGCAGAGTCGGCGCATATCGTCCACCTTCATCAGTTCCGAGTTGTCGAATGTCACGCCAAGGTGGGCAAAAAGGCAGTCGAGGAAATAGAGTACGTAGAAACAGATGCCCGACTGCGGACGGTCGGCATCCAGTACCCAGTAGGGCCAGTGCTTGTTGTGGCCCGTCTTTATTGTGATGGGTTCCACGGCATCCGTTGTCTTGCCGTCCTCGTCGATGCCATGATGGTAATAGGCCACACGAGCGTTGCAGTATGGCATATTCGGGTAGGCTTCAGACACGTTGATGTAGGAAGTCTTTATCTTGGGACGGTTCACTTTGTTTCCGTCGGCATAATTCTCTGTGGTGTTCACGATGGCTTCCTCATTCGTGCCTCCTGTTTCACATTCACCGGGGAATGAGAAGCCGAGGGCCTGCGGTGTAAAGGATGAAGTGGCATCATCAGTCGTATCTGGATATTCATCCTTGTCAGGTTTCTTGCCGTCGAATGTCACCTTCACGTGGTATTTGTAGCGCACGGAAGCCGTCACGTCGCCGATTTTCTCTCCGATAAGGATTTTGTCCTTCAGTGGCACATCGCGGCACGTGAGATTGCCAATCAGATCGTCGATGGAATGCTCCGAGGCCGTGATGTTCATGGTCAGCGCGCCATCCAGTTCCTCGTCCTCCGAGGTCACGAGCGTGCCGGAACGGAATGGCTGGTTATCCACGATGATGCGCATCTTGGTGTGCTCCAGCGACACGGGACGATCAATGTTGGCCGGGTCGTCTATATTGCCCAACAGGAAGCGGTTTCCCTCCATCGGCATACGGACGGGGTAGGAGAACATCTCGTTGTCGTTGAAGAGCGGGTTCTGGTCGTCAATGTCGAGTGAGAAATCATCGGGCAGAACAAGCGGCTGCTGCTTTCCGTTTTTTAGGGCGGTGATGGCTATGTGGCTGTTCATTTCTATATTATATTGTCAAGTCGATGGCACGAAGGCCAGAGAAAGTACGGTAGAGCTGCACTGAGACTTCGCGGCCATAGTAATCCTCCAAATAGCGTTGCATACGGCCTTGTAAATGGCGCATCTCCATCATTATCGCAGGGCGGTGGGTGTCGCCATCTTGCGAGGCCCAGATGGTCACGTAGCGGCGTTGGTAGCGGGCTTTGCGGTCGTGTTCCACCTTCTCAAAAGGACGGCCTTGTCCGACACCCATATCTACAAAGCGTAGGTAGTGGTTGTACTCGATGCGGATGGTTTCGTTGCCACTGCCGGAAGACATGACTTCATACGTGAACGAGCGGGCTCCCTTGCCTGTAGCGAACCAATCGCCGCGAGCCTTGCGAGCCGCGTTTACGGCTGCGAATCCGGGGTAGATTTCGCTTGGCCAGATGTGCTGGGTGCGGAAGTTGCGCTCCAGCGACTGCACGGCTTGACGGGCGAAGGAGCGCAGGACCACGTTGATGGGGCGGCGTGGGGTTTCTATTTGGGTAGCCATGGATTGTAGAATTACTCGGGCGAGTCTGAAAAAATACGACAACTAAGACAACTAAGACAACTCCGACGCATCGGATTTTTCGGGCTGTTCGGATGGTTGCTGCGGGTCGGGCTGGTCGGACGGGGATTCGGCTACGGCTTTCTTCTTCTTGCGACGCAGTGAGACGATGCGGGAAAGGGTGGTGGCAGTGAGCATGTCTATTTTGTCCTTGTCGTTGCCGGCATAGGTGGTGAAACGCTCTACGGTGGGTTTGGTGGCAGGGGTGGCATGGAGAGGGCCTTGCACGATGGCGTGGCCATCGGTGCCACGGATGATGAGCAGGGAGTCGGTGATGGACTTGTGCGAGAGGATTTCTACGGGGAAATCCTGTGGGAACTCCTTGCGGATGGTGGTGCTTTCGTCGGCGGTGGTGACGATGGTCAATGACTTGAGCCAGCCCCGGTATTGGTACCAAGCCAGTACGCGGAGGATGGGCAGTTCGGACTTGGGCAGCAGCAGGGTGATTTCGAGTGCGGAGCCGGCCAAGTGGCTGACGGCCTTGATGATTTTCTCGAAGGTGACATCACCGTTGGACTGCCAGGTGCAAAACGGGTATTTTCGGAGAAGGAGCGGCAAATTGCGCTCTATGCAGCATGGTTCTTGGAAGTTGAATTTTTCGGTACTCATAAGTTGTATTTTTCTTTGTTGACGCAAATGGTTCGTGGTGAAATCTGTTCCAGTTGGATGCCGAGAATGTGCCATTCGGCAAATTTTACGGGTATGGAGGCCCACTCAGCCTTATCAAGATTGATGCCTCGGAGTGCGGCCATTTCGGAAGCGGTGAAGACCGTTCCGGAAATGGGGCAGCGGCCAGTGCGCTTCAGTTCGCCGAGGTATGCAAGCAAGTCCTGTGCGTATTCATCCAGTTCCTGCTGTATGTTTTCGCCCATATCATCATCCTGCCTTGCGCTCTTGGCAAGTGATGTAGACTTAGCTCTATCAAGGAGGTAGATGGCGTGGGCATAGTTCACCGACTTGTTGGCCGATGCCTGTGCATCAATCAGTACCGAGTATGCCATACACGGGGACTTGGCCGTGTTCTGGTTGCGCACAAACTCCGAATTGTCGTTGATGGTGCGTATCTTGTAGAAAGCCTTATCCTTTGAACCTTTCTCCGGGTTGTGCGAGATAGGTTCGTAGAGCATCGCCCACATTTCGAGGATATTTGATAACTTGCTAATCATATCTATATAGGATTAAATCGCCAAAGATGCGAGCGGGGAGCCGTTGATGTCGAGCTGGACGGAGAAGGCGACTTCGCAGATGCCGTTCTCCTGCCGGTTGAGACCGGCCACCGTTTCGTCGGCGAGGATGTGGCAGGGAATCCAGTTACGGTCAATTTCCACCCAGGCTTGTTTCGCCATCAGGAACTCGTGCATGAACCACGACTGCCAAAGGATGTCGAGTGGCCCGGAAGAGAGTTTCCACGTTTCGTAGTCATTGCTCTTGCGCACCATGCTGCGAGAGAACTGCCCGAAAGTTTCCTGAATTGAGCGGACGAAAGACTCCGATGTAACATTCATTTCTGTAGTGCGGAGCGAGCATACCGACACACTTTCGAGACATCCAAGGCCATTGACGAAACGGAACTCGTAGCGGTCGTTACGTTTCGATTCCGGAAGCGCATAAACCTCGCGGCCATTAAGTGTCTGTAATCCTTCAGTCCCGATGTACACCTCGGAAGATGTGGGTCCGGTGGTGATGCCCGCTTCGCTCACCGGTGTTGCGAACGAGAGCGGCAGCACCATTGTCTCGCCTACAGCTACGATTTCCGGCGACGAGAACGGTTTTCGGGAAAAGTGCTGCGCCAGTTTGCTATTTGTTTCTGTGAATCTATAAGAAATCAACCGTTCGAGATCAGAGTAAGCACCGAAAAGCGCCTTGTGTCCCTTTGAATTTGTGCTCCACTGGTTGAAGTCGGACGGTACCTCATGTACTTCTCCATTCTGCATCCATTCATCGTGGGCATAAAGGTCGTAAACGATGTACGGATAAGCTGCAGGAGGGGATGCCGTATATTCGTAGCTATCCGCTACAGCACGGAGCGCGGAGGAAATGTCGAAGGTGAGGATTTCACCGCTCTCTGCCGGAGAGGAAAGAATCAGGTCCATGTACTGCCCACCATAGAGCGCGGCATGGACGGCCAGATTGACCCGATGAAAGGCACAGTTCCCACTGATTGTGTCCGCCTGTACCTTATATGTTATCGGAGAGCCGCAGAGCGGTGAAGCCCCTTGTATGAGTAAACCTTTTGCCATACTTTACGAATTAACGGTGTCGTCAGAACTCTGTGATGTGACGCCTGACTTTGAGCGGTCGAGCGTGGTCATCACTTCGCGCTGAATCTGCCAAACGAGGTGCTTGTCCCATTTGTTAAAGGAAGACACCACATCCAGAGTCTTGAGCATGATGTTCTGCGTGGGCGATTTCAGTATGAGGCGAAGCAGATAACGCTCGCGAATGTCCGTACCGCCGTTGGAACCTACGAGAGAGAGCGGAGAAGAACCCAACAGGCGGGCATCGAGGCCCATCGCCATGAAGACCACGGAAGAAATTTCCGCCGTTTCCTTCTCGTTAGCATCCGCCGCAGACTTATTGTTGGCTGCAATCTCCACAATCTCGAACGACTTATGTTCCTTACCATCGGTGCCCGTGAAGGTGAAGGCCAGCAGTGACTGTCCGGCATTGCTTCGGTTGGAAAGCCAGGTATTGATTTGCGAGAAGAGTTTTTGGCGAATCTCATCCATCTTCTTGGCATCGCCGGTAATTCCGGCCTGTGTAAAGAGCTGCTTGAGGTAGTCATGGTGAATGTAGATGACACGTCCGATGATGCTGGAGTTGCGCTTGCGGGAAAGACGGTCGGAGATAATCGTGGAGATATACTCGTAGATGTCTCCGCCGAAAATCGAATGCCATGCCGGGGTGGGGTAGTAGGGACGGCCCGCTGTGGGATAGACCGACGGAAGGATGAAGCGCGTGGGTCGTTTGCTTATCGACACACGACTTTGCCGGGCGTTGCGGACGTGTTCTTCCAGCGACACGAGCGGAGAAGCCATATTGAGGCACGGCAGCGCGTAGATGTTCTGCTGCACGTTGCCCAAGTCTACGAAAGGCGCATCCAGCCAGCGGTTGGAGCAATACACGTAGTTGATACGGTTGTGGTTATCCATACGCTCCAGGCGCGTGGTGTGGCAGGAGCGGTGAGAAAGACCTATCACTTTGGGATGCCATTGGTCCGTAGACACCGGTTTTCCGTCCTTGTCAAGTTCCTGCTGGTTCAGTTGAAGTTCGGGGAAAGAGATGCCGAAAAGCTCCTGGTCGAGCGTGAGAGCGAGCCATGTTTGCGCGAGGTTGTTCCGCTGGATAAAGTCGTGAAGTTCGGGTCCTGTGCGCTTCCATTGCTCCAGTGCATCCTGCAATTCTTTGATTTGTTCTTCGAGCGATGCTTTGAGGTCGTCGAAGATTTTTTTGGACACTTCATCCGTTTCCGGAACATAATCCCATACGGAATGGTCGGCACCGTCGCTACCACCACCGTCAGGATGGGCAGACGTAGATGCCTCCATTTCCGTAATGAGTTTTAGCAGTTCTCTCTGTTTGTCGACAATCTGTCCGCGAAGGAATACGCCCGCATCCTTGTAGCGGATGAATCGCGTGGTGATGTTTCCGCCTACGTACTGCGCCGTGTCGTACATCGGTTGCGGGCCGAGACCGGCGCAAAGGTCCGTGTTGAACTTCAGGCCCGTGGCCGTGTACGGCTGCAAATAGGTAAGGAAGGCCACGAGGTTAGGCAAGGAATTGCCGAATCCCCATTCCATCCAACCCAGTCCTTCCGTACCGATGTTGTCCGTTCCCTGCATATTCTCATTGCCGGAGGAGAAGTACAGCGTAGGGATGGATTTCTTCTGGAACGAGCCTGTTGCGGTGGAGCCGGAGCGCAGTTGCGAACCGATAAAATCTGCCCACGATACGCCTTTGAACTCCTCGACATACGAAGCGTCGTTTGGCATGAGGATGGAATAACCCTGCTCGTGTAGTTCACGCGCCTTATCGACGAGTTGCGACTGTTTGATTCGGGTTATATGATTCGATTGCTTTCTTGCCATTGTAAACCTTGTTTATTTACTACAAAAATACACTATTGGGTGGGCGGAAAAGGGACAAAGGGGTTACTCGCGCCAATCGTCCGTAGTTCCGAGGAGGTGCTTTGTCTGGTCGTTGTAGGGGATGCAAATTTGAAAACGTACAGAGTTCGCAACATGAGTCTTGCGCTTCTCATCATAATGACTGTATATAGCAGCGTGCCATACTTCATGTTTAGTGCTCCTTGCCAACACCTTATCGAACGGCTCAAACTTGTAAGGCAAGTCAATACCAAAGTATCGTATGAGATACTTTCTCGCATTGCTTGAACCATCTTTCATTAAAGCGGATATGAGGTCTTTCTTTTCTTCTTCAGTAGACAAACGAGCGCAATCGAACAGGCTTGCACTGCCCCAATTAAAAGAAACCTTTTTGTCGCGCAAGGACATGCAGACAGTAAACAAGAAATTGTTATACTTGTCAATTCCATTGTAAATTGCGACTTCATCGTTATTACATATCACATCGCCCTCTTTGAACTGCTGCGAACCAGGAACTTCGATAACAAGTTTTATACCGTATGTTCCGCTGCAAATGCCGTCTTCGCTACATTGTAGCAAAAATTCATCTTGGGTGGGTTGATGAGTGTACAAAGCAACGATGGGAGTTTTGCTGTCAGCCTTATCAAAGCAAAGGATTCTTACAGGGCTTCCGCTATTTGTCACAATTTTACCTTCTTTTTCACCCTTTGTGATAGCCTTAGCCAGTTCAATGTCAAATGGGATTCTTTTCATTTTATTTTCCATAATTCTTAGATGTTTTAGATGCTTTTGATATAATTGATGATGCCATCCACATGGATGTTCTCGATGGCTTCTTTGCCTTCTGCGGAAAGGAGGAAGGCCACATCGGCTTTGTTGTCCTGAAAGAGGTTTTCGGTCAGGACGGCGGGACATGAGGTATGGGCGAGTACGTAGAAGTTCTCCTCCTTGTCTCGGTCGCCATCCGTTTTGTCCGTACGAATCGGATTTTGTGCGGCGGAATATACACCAGACTTCTTCAGTCGCTCCATGTTTGCGGCATAGTTCTTGAGGTGGACTTGCGCGGCATCGTAAAGACATTCCGCGAGCTTGTCAGCGCGAGTGTGCCCTTTGGAAGTGTAGGCCGTCCATCCGCCGGCAGTCATCCATTGTAGGCCGTTGCCGGCGGCATCCACGTGGAGCGACACATAGAGGCAGTTGCTACTACCGTATCGTTTGCAAAGGTCGTTCACCACCTTGCATCGGTACATCAGTTCACGCGACTGCTCTGTTTTTGGAGAAGTGGAACGGATGTAAGCGTTTGGAAACAATGCGGGATAATCAATCTCCACGTTGTAACCCAGTTTCTTCAGTTTGTTGGCGATGGCGTGGACCCGGTTACGCGAGTAGTCGCACTCGCGCAGCGAACTGTCGGGCGAGTGCTTTCCCGGCGTGGTGGTTAGGTGTGCCGTGCCGAGGATGATAAGGAAATTTTGTTTGTTCATAGGTTTAATCGGACTGTTCGGCCCCATCGGACCGCTCGGACGGATTTGATCCATCTGTTTTTTTGGGGGACACTTATACCGTTATAGATTCCACAAAGTTGTTGTAATCACAGAAATCCTTGAAAGACGGAGAATCGGAAAGGTTCAATTCCTTGATAACTGCAGCAAGTGTCTTACGAAGAATCTTGTGTTCTTCGTCACGCGGATAGCGTTGTGTCACCACCTCGTCCTTCACCCCGTCCGGATAGCGAGCATCCGATACCTCATACACATCGTAAGTGTATTGATCCACCATCTCCTCACCATCTTCTTCGGCGTTTGGATTAGGCACTTGCTCTACCTGCTCGTTTGTGTAGTAAAGGCCACGGTTAGAACCTGTCAGTTTTTCAAGACCGATGGCATGAGGTTGAAAGTCTGTGATTTGGTACATAGTCATAAAATTTATATTTTGATGTTAGTAATTTATTCCGAACTCACGGCGGATTCGTTCAGCTTCCTCTTCGAGCGTATATACAGTGCCCTCGAAATAAAGTCCGCGCCAATCCTTCTGGATTACCTTATCACGCATGGGGAGCGGTTCTGTGCGAAGTTCCTGTACGAGGAGTTGGGCGCCTGTAGAATAACGGACAAGTCCTTCGCCCTCCACAATAGCCTGAATATCGAAATACGGTTGTTTCGTGTCCGTTCTTTTAGTTGATTTCTCCTCTTTGTCCACAATCGTCTGACGTTTGCCTATGAGCATATCCGCCTTAAACTTCTTACCCGCAAAACGCGTAGGTTGCCTTTTCATTTTTATGATGCTTTTTATTGTTATCGAATTTTTCCACTTTCTTTCTCAGATGTCGTGAATTGCATACTTGCAACATCCCATTATAACTTGCGAGAGAACGAGCCTTGTGCCGCGTGCGAACATACTTCTTTTTGGTATCAGAGAGAAGGAACACCTTTCCGTTAGGATGGAACACAAAACCGCAAAAACGAAACGGAGCTGCATCTATACGCCGTATTTGATACGGTTTGAAGTGCAGTCTCAATTTTGTAGCAGCAAAACTTTTCGCATCTTTAGCGAGCCGTACCAGTTCGTGCTTTGTAGGAGCCACCACAAAGAAGTCGTCAGCATAATTCACAAGTATAGCATCACGCTCTTTAAGAAAACGAACCATCGGAGCAATCATCAGCGAAGCAATAAGATGCGAGATAGGATCTCCGATTGCCAATCTTCGCTGTTTCATAATATGCGCTCTCAGAAGAGAAAGAACCACCTTGTCTGATACGAGACGTTTCAGTTGTTTCATCACAAGTACGTTGTGTATATTGTCATAGAACTTGCAAATATCAGCCTGCCACATATATACGGCATGAGAAGAGCGCATGATATGCTGTATTTTTTTAACAACCGACCATCGAGGGTCAGAAGCCGTTACACCCCGCAAAGGAAGACCGGCACACATATCATCTGTCGCCTGATTGATGATAAGCGGTTCCACCGCGGCCTTATAGAGGTTCTGGACGCATCGGTCTTTATATGGAAGGACGGAAATATCCCGTTCCTTTTTATTGTCGCGAAGTTTGAAATGAGAATACTCTCCTACGCGATATTCTCCGGAGACAATCTCACCCAGAACTTTTTTTGAAAAGCCATCGACATCCTGCATCACAGCCATGACCTCCGGTTTCTGCCGTTGCTTTTCAGACTTCCCCTCATAGGAAGTATGACAGGCATCGTAGAGATGGCTAGCGTTGTAGATGTATGCACGAGTGCTTTTTCGCATTGTTTTTCTCTTTTTTACCCAGGAGTTCCCGGAGAACCGAAACGCGATATTGTTCCGGGTTCTCCGAGTCCTCTTTGGGAGTTGTTGTTATGTTTATATTTCGATGATAGAAATCACCTGTGTGCGCCGATTGCGGGGTTCTTGACTATCCCCGCGTCCTACAGCCGCTTTTTCTGCGCTGTCTGACAGGATTCTTGCTCCCACTGTTAGAATTGTTTGCTCCTTTGTATGAGCTAGCTCTGCAACTGCCTTACTCAACATGAACCGATGTGTGAACATAGATACACACGGAATAAGGGCTTATATAATAGACTGAGACAAGCAGTAGAACTACATGAAACAGTTTCTATTGGCGCTGGGTTACGAAACCGATGTTCGAGTTCGAGTTCGCGGGCGAATTGTTAGCGTTCATCGTAAACGGGGACAGATTCGTGTTGTTGGCGTTGTTGCCACGCCGGAAACCACGGACAGAACGGTACATTGCAGCCGCCATATTAGCGAGGAAACCTCGCTTCAACCCTCACACAGCGTCGCTACTATCACTTCACGGGGTTATCACGCCGGGCATAGGATTTTGTGCCATTTGGCCCGGAAGCGGTGCTTTTCACCCTATTCTTCGTCCGCTCTCCGGTTATTCAGATGCGCGGCGGCATTAACGCCGCGCATAATACCTTTCAAATATCCCACTACTGCAGGAGTGGGGCGGGCAAGCCCGCCGTTTCCGTTTTCGCTATCGCGATGTGCGTGGGTTATTCCCACGCACGTTTACGATTGCGCTACCGACATCTCAGACGTATCGACCTCAACACAGGTGCCGAAACCGAAGGCCGAGTACGAGACCGCGGGCGAATTGTGAGCGTGCATCGAAAACGGGGACAGATGCGTGAAGTTGGCGTAGTGGCCACGCCGGAAACCACGGACAGAACGGGTATTGGCACTCGGTTTTCCACCTGTAAACCAATTGTACGCACCTACATAAGTATGCAAATTAGCACCCGATGCCAGTTCTGTACTTTTTGCAAGGAAAAGGCATTTATCATTGTAATCTTTACGATAACCTTCCTTTGTTCCCTGTATCTGACCAATGAAATCGTAAGTTGTCTCAAAAGGTAGAATGGTGGCAGCTGCGGTGTTCTCCGAATCTTTGCTGATAAGCATCTTGCTTTGTGTAGGCTGATAGTAAGCCTTGTAAAGTCCAGTGCTATCCTCTGTAAAAATTAGGCCACTCGTCCATCTGGAAGGAGAAACATCCGTGCTCCAACCACGATACATGGCACCACAGAACAGGAAATCCACCCGATGACCTTCGAGTGAAGCCCCACCCGTAGGATCCACTGTACCTGCAGCGAACTTCGTGCTAAACATTTTCCATACCACACAAGTCAGCACACCTTCAGATGGCCCGGAGAAACCATCCACATGTCTCCACTTGTACTTGTTCCCCTCAAAAGCGAACCATGTCAGTTCGGGGATGTTGTTCTGGATAGCATAGAACATCACCCGCTGGCGTTCCATGATACGCCATGGTGAGCGCCAATCATTAATCATCTGCGCTACATACGTACCTGTTGCACCAGAAATGAAGCCTATTTTGCTTAATGCGGCATAGCGTGTTGTTGTGCCATCACCGCCCAGGTAGCGCACACCATTGACCGCGAGGTTGTCGTTCGCTTCCCAGCGTGCCGCAGATGTGGCAGCATCATTCGAGCAGAAGCCTGACCCCATGAGTGAAGACTTATGCGCGTCGAACGTACCACCTTCCGCGATGATATGTCCTACCATTGTTTCCACGGCCTTGGCATGTTCGTTGAAGAACGGTACTGTCTTTGTGCGGTCAGCATTCAGGTTCATGGCATACTGTTCACCCGTAGGAAGTGAGAGGTTTGTCGTATGCAATCCGCCGGCCCCTCCGAAGATAGCACCATTCTCATCGTAATTCTCCGTGATGGCGTCGCCGACGCCATTATAGACAAACTTACCAGCGAGTTTGTTCATAGCCTGATAAGAGCCATTCCATTCCGTATTGTACACACTGTGCATACGTGTAACCCCATCATCGTCGGCATGTGCTACGCAGTTGTCGGGAGAGAGACCCATCGGTTTGATGTGTTCTGCCGCATGGCCTTGCCATTCAAACATACCACGAGATCGAAGGAAGACGTCGTAGGTTACACCGTTCACCGTGACATGCCCACTGATTTGGTAGAGGTCGTAGATGTTTGTGATATACACCTCTCCCTCGCTTCCATCCAATGCACGGGGATGGCCGTAGTCATCCACATACCAGTTCAAGTTATTCAGAACATAGAGCAGGCGACCAGTACCCTGTTCAATAAGGCATGGGCGGATGCAGTCGAATACAGACTCCATACCCACATCGTGCTTGTAGGAGCGGAAACCCAGATTCGGGTCAGATGTGCCGGCAATGCGTACATAACCCTCTACGGCATATCCGAAGAGTTCGTTCAGTTTATCGACAGAAGCCTTCAATTCATCCAACTGCGTCGTAAGGTTTACACCTCCGGAAGACAATATCTCTGTGATTTGTTCGCCTGATGCTTCGAGGATTTGCCCTTTAGAGGTGAGACAATAGACCTTTGCGATAGTTTCGTCTGCGGCCAAAGATGTTTTCGCTTTTAATACGCCCATACATTTAGAATTTAAGTTTTATGCGGAAAAGGTTTTATCAATGAGACCGTGCAATGAGGTCGTAATCCAATTGTGACGAAAGCACATTATCTACCGAATCCTTGGGTTTCACGGAACAGGGTTTTCCATTCATATCTACACCGATGATACGTGTAACGTGTTGTGCGGAATCAATCTCAGGAGCTTGTGTCAAATCATTGTCTTCCAAAGCCTGAACTCTATCGCTTAATGCGTTGAAGTCATCTTCTGAAGGAGCAGATCCCGTATCTAACGGATAAGCCTGAGCAGAATCGGGACGATGGTATGTTCTGATACGGAACTCCTGTCCTTCGGAGTAACGATGAATAGAGATGATCAACGACCCGCTTGCCGTGAAGTTCCGGTGGATGATCCACGGATTAGAAGATGAAAGGCGCGTTTCGAGGACCACGCGGACGGGGGCCTTTGTAGGGAAAACCAGTTGTACCTTGATGCCACCTTGGAGAATGGAAGAATAGAAGAACGGATAGTCGTAGGAGAATGTGATGTCAGTCATAGAAATGATGTGTTTTAATTCTTGTGTAAAGGTATGAAGAGTGGTGGATTGATTTGGGACAAACGGTTATGAGGTCGGCGGAGAATCGCCGACCACTATGGTTAGAATGAAGAAAAATGTGGGAAAATGAGAAACGAGATATGGAGGGATCTGGTGATGTACGTCGCAGGCTGGAAGCCTGCCTCCCATAAGCAATGAGGTCGGCGGAGAAACGCCGACCACTATGGTGTCAATGAAGAGTGGTGGAGAATATATTATCCCGGCAGCGGGAGACACATGCCGGCGAGGTTGTTGAGGTGGTATTTGATACCGATGAAAAGGTCGTCGAAGGCGTCGGTTCCGTCGGTGCGGTATTCCAGGCGGACGGCATCGTCGGCATCCTCGGAGAGTTTTTCTCCGGCCTTGTTCTTGCGGAAACCCTTGTAGCCGATGGAAACCTCGGCCGACTGCATGGCCACAATCAGCGCCTCGTTGTTGTCGCGGTTGAAGCGGATGGCCGGATAGGAGCAACCGGCAAGGGATTCGTTGATATCCTTGTACTTCATCTCGTGTGCCATCGGAGCACCCATGTCGATGGGAATCACGTTCCAGCCGAACGATGTGAGCGTATTGATGACCACATCCTTGAAGTCCTCCATACCCTCGATGGCATAGCCACGGAACTTGGCCGTGGCGTTGTAGAAATAGTACACATCTCTGCATTTGCCCATCTTCGGCTTGTAGTAGTGGTGCCAGTCGCCGCAAAGTTCACGGAGTTTGCGCTCGTTCTTCACAAACATGGAGGAAATGACGTTGAGACATTCCTGGTTGTCGCGGCGGTACATCTGTCCCGTGACAATCCAGTTGATGTTAGCGTTGTAGTCCATCGCGATGTAGAGCGGCAGACTATCCACCACATCGCCGTCGAGCGTGCAGTCCTTCAGTTTCTGGAGTTCGCCGAAGTCCGGCGTTTCGTACTCCGTGTCAATCTGCTGGCCACCATGCACCGTGGAAGCCGTGCGCTTGACAAAGGCCGAGTCGATGGCCGGGCAGTCGTCGGGGATGTAGCCGTGGATGTTCTCGATGTCGAGGTTCGAGTAGAAGCCATCGTTCGACTTCGCCTGTTTCAAGTTCAGGATAGAGATGGCAAAGACAATGGGCGGAAGGTCACGCTTCATGCGTTCGATGTACTCCTTGCCGAGGAGGTCCACATTGTCCAACGTAGTGGCCCGCCAGAAGCAGAAGGCATAGCGTTGCAACTCCGCGATGTGCTTGCGGTATGACTTCGACTCGTTGATCATCTGCATGTCGAAGTCCTGCTCCGGCGTGATGAGATACTTGTGGCAAAAGAGCAGTTCCGCTTCGTCCTCCGTAATCAAGTTGTAGTTGATGCACTGCGTAATCATCGCTTTGTTGATGCGCCGGCCATAGTTCGGCAGGATGCGGAAAGGACCCTCGTGGTTCATCATCGCTTCCGCCTTTGCCTTGACCGCCGCCACCTGGTCGGCAGGCAGCACGATGGGCACACAGCCGTCGTTCTTCGCGTTGCGCAACAACTCATTATAAAACATGATGCGCTCCGCATAGTTCGTCAGTTCCTCCTGAATTTCGCGGTACGAGCGACCCGTGAACGGACCCGACGACGGGTGCTGGTCCATCTTCTCCTCCTCCTTCTCCAGCCAGTTGCCCTTCACGGTGAGCGAGGCATCCGAGGCAAAGAACGTGGATTTGTAGAGCGGATTTTCCTCCGAGAAAGACGGATTGCCGAACGGATGCACGATGCCGGAGAGCGCCGCCATCACCTCGCCGTCAATCTTGCTTTTCGACATGAATTTGCACTCGTCCGCCACGATGGAGTTCGCCGTGATAGAGTTTGCCGAACCCGTAACCGCCAACGAAATCAGTTGCCAGATGGTGCCATTGGCAAACCAAATCACGTTTTCCCACGACTTCGGTTTAATGATAGGTTCCGGCACCCAGCGCGGCGGTTTGCCCCAGCCGAAGTGGGTGCCCTCGCGCAGACCATAGAACCGCTCGATGGCCGCGATGGTGCCGGGTACCGTGCGCGTGTAGAGCTGCTTTCGCGAGTTTCCCAACCAGATGTTGGTGGCCTGCGGCATTGACATCGACACACGGTAGATGCGCGGACCGATGGAGCCGTCCGTCTTTCCGAAACGACGGGAGGCCAGCAGACGCACGTCACGGGCGTTGGTGTAGTAGATGCGCTGCTGCATCGGGTTGAGATAGACATCACGCTTATTCTTGCTCATCGAAGACATCTTTTTCGGGTTCAGGTTCGGGTTGTTCGTCCGGCAACTGCCATGAGCCGTCCGGCTGTTGGAAAAGTTCGATGGACTGCTTGCGCGTGAGGCCATACTTGCGACCCATCTTCGCCTTTTCCTCGTCGGTGTAGTTCACGCGGTCGCGCTTGATGACCGTGACATCGCCCGTGATGTTGATTTCCATGTTCGGCATTTGGTCTGCGGGGTTCTCCTTGTCCTTGAAGTTGTCATAGAGTTGCATCTTCAGGTCCGCCCCGGCCTTGACAGAGCGAGCATCGCCCATCTTCATCCCCTCGCGCATCAGCCAGTCCGAGGCATCCACTACCTTGGCCCGCTCGATGTTGTCAATCGGCGTATCAAAACGGCCAATGAGGTAGTTCAACAGGGCGACATCGTTGGAAATCTCCGTGACGGAGCGCGGCACGTTCGGTCGGATATTCAGCACACGCACATACTCCGCCGCCTTCTCGTTGCCCTCCTCCGCCTTGCGCAGGAAGAACGGATATTCGCGGGCGGCGATACGGCGGATGATGTCGGACGGGCGAATCTGCTTGTCCTGAAGCCACACCTGATATGCCTCGTACACGAGCATGGCACGGAAACGCCTGTCGGCGGACATCGCCATCTGGTCGATGGAGAGTCCGCCGAGAATCCAGCGTTCAACGAGTTCAAAGTATTTTTTGGAGGGGAGGGACATTTGGAATAGGCAGATTATTTTTCAGAATTATCGGACGAGTCGGACTTATCAGACCCATCGGACATTTCGGATCCATCTTTGGTTTCCTGCTTGACCGACTTCTTGGCCTTCTTGGCTTGCATGGCGGGAAGGACATTGTTGTTGCAGTCGTCGATGGCAGCCTGGAGGACGGGCCGGTAGGCGGCGGCTTCCTCACCCATGAGCGATTGCAGTTCGGCGAAACGCTCCTTCATGGTGGCGATGCGCTTCGGCGTGTTCGGCTTGTCCTTGCGCGTGAGGTACTTGATGATGTCGGCGATTTGCTTCTTCTTCTTTTCCTCCTGTTCGCGGATGGCGGCCTGGGCCGGGTCGTTCTCCTTGATGAAGTCGATTACCTGAGCCTTGAAACCGTCCTTGTCCTCAATCTTGTCCCAGTAGGGACGAAGCATGGTGCGGAGGTCGGACGGGTTCACCTTCTTTTCCTGCATCTCAGTGATGAAAGTCGTGTCCTCCTTCAGGCGGACATAGACGCGGGCAAGTTCGTCGTCCACACGCTCGTAGATGCTTTCGTATTCCTCGGTGAGCCGAGCCGCCTCCTGTGCGTGCGGTTCGATGTCCTCCGGGCGTTTGCCGTCCACGGCCATCTGCTTGGCGATGGTCGCTTCCTCGGCGGCACGGGTACGCAGTTCACGGACGGAACCGACGGCTTCTTGCAGGGTGGGGGAGAGCAGCCATTTGAGCTGGTCGAGGTGGAGCAGCGCACCGCCCGTGAGCGAACCCGACACCGTGGCCGGTGCAGGAGGTGTTTCGACGGGGATTTCCTCCTTCTTGCCGAACAGCGTATCTTCGGCGTGTTCGGCCGCCTTGCGTTCCTGTTCCGCCTTCAGCGCACGGGCAGCAGCCTCCTGTTTGGTGGGGCGTCCCACATGGGGCTTGAGCAGCGACGTGTCGGACAGATCCACCTTCATGTTCATCATCTTCTCCACGTCCGCCGTCACCTTTTCGGCATAGCGGACCAGCGGACGGATGCGCGAAACGTAGTTTCTGAAACGTAGCGACTCGGCCACGAAGGAACGGCAGTAAGGAAATGCGGAGAGTAAGGCCAGACCCTGCTCGAAGGCATCACGCAGCGTAGTCGTCATGGTACGCGCATTCTTCAGTTCCGGCAGACTGTGCGAGAGCCAGTGGCGGTAAGCCTCCGTCCATTCCTGACGCTCATCCTCCGGCATCTTTGCGAAAAGTTTTTGTTCCATAAGTATATGAAGTTATGAATGTATGAAATAATGTATTTGTTAAATCATACACAAAGATAGAAACCGGGGGAAAGAAACGGGGGACAAAATAGGGGAACGGGGATTGTGGGGTCATTCCCGGTTAGAAACTACAAAAAAACGCCCCTCGCCACAGATAGCGAGGAGCGGAAAAGATGAGTCAAAAGCGGTGGAACATTATCCGCCGACAGCAGCGGCGGATGCAAGAAGCGAATCCCAACCCTCTTCGGGAGCTTCGACGTAGAAGTTCGAGTAGATAACGCCGTTGAGCTTGAACTCCAGCGTAGTCTGACGCTCGTCACCGGGCTTGGCACCGGTGTCCGTCTTTATGCCGCCCGACTCCGCCTTCAGGCGGCGGTTGGGGTCGTAGAGGATTTGGTTGTCCTCGCCATCGGGAATGATGACACCGATGTTCAGGTTGTTCACTGCGCGTAGGATTTCGGAAACCTTGCGGTTCACCTTGTCAAGCGCGGCGTTCCACGTCTGGTTGAAGCCGCCGTTGGGACCCTGGCTCTCGCCCTGGACCTGCTGCACGTCGTCCTTCAACTCGAACTTGTAGAGACCCTTGCCCGACTTGAAAGTGGGCGTTGAGTACACGTTCTTGGTGCGGGTGAGCGGTGCTGCAAGGTCGTCCTTCAGGAAGAGATACGCTACCGACGAAGTACCCGCGATGTTTTCCTCGCAGAAATCAGCGGTCAGGAAGTCCGCGAGATTAGGGCAATTCTGTTCAGCCATAATATGCTATTTTTAATGAGTTATACGTTAGATGATTTGGAGAGTGTCGGGTGACGGAATCGCTCCCGCCACCCGGACAGACTACTCGCTGAAGAAGGCAGTGAGGGCCATAGGCATACCCGAAGCCGTGATGGAAATCTTGGCGTCGGTCTTGCCGTTGCTCCACGACTTGAATGTCTTGCCGTCAGCAGGCACGGCCTCCAGTTCAATCACATCGTTCACTGCGAACTCGGCAGGCTCGGTGTAGGCGGCACCGTTCACCTTCACGGAACCCTTACCGTCCACGTTCACCACCAGCTTGGAGTTGGTGTAATCGCCGTTCACCACGTTCTGCGCGATGGAACCATCGGACATCACAAAGGTGCTGGAAAGAGGCGACATCAGACGGGTGCCCTGGATGGACTGAATCTGGAAGATTACGTCCTGAGCGTCCTCGTCGGAGCCGATCTGCGTCTTGACGAAAGACTGGTTGGAGAGCGAGTCCACACCATACTGCAAGTTCTCGGGGATGGTGGCCATGAGGCGGTCGCCCTCGCCGAAGATGTCGGAGGGAGCGAACTCCACCTTGGGCATCTCGGGGATGATGAAGTTGCCGTTGGGCTGTCCGTCCGCGCCGGTGAGGTACTGCACCTTCGCATTGCCGTGGAACTTGTTGGCATAACCCATTGCGATGTAACCGCCGCGAAGAGTGTCGCAATAAAGGATAACCTTCTTCTGCTGACGCAGACGGGCATCCCACTTGGTGTACCACTCGTACACAGCATCGTAAGGCGTAGAGTCGTGCGCATCGGTGGGAGCGGTGATGGACTCGCAGGGGACGAGGTTCTTGTTCTGCGCGCTAATGATTCCGTCGGCCACGTCGTGCGCGATGACCGTGTGGAAGCCATCGTAGAGCGAGAGAATCTGGAGTTCCTCGTTGTCAGAGGTCTCGTTGTCCATGTTACCGAAGAAGAGGTTTGCGGTCAGATCCTCGGCGTAGGACTTCAGGATGGCCTCGCAAGCCTCGGTTGCGAATGGGTACTGTCCGCCGGGCTTGCCGTCGGTGCCAAATACCGTCTCGACATAGTTGTCGATGTTGTCCTTGTAGCGGTTCCAGGTCAGCTTGGCCACCAGTTCGCGTTCCTTGAGGAAGCCAATCTTGTTCTGCACGGGCGTGCCCACCTTCTTGCGGCGGGTGGTTCCACCCTTGCGGACGAGCAGGTGGTCAGTTTTCTTGAACTGCACACCCGAAATCACTTTGATGCCCAGACGGGTGAGCATCTCGGGGTCGTAGTAAGCAGGACCCATGATGATCTGCTTACCTACCTGATTGGCCACGTGGGTCAGCGCCTCGGTGCCAATGAATACAGGAGCATTGTTTTCAGCCATAGTCGTAAAAATTTTTATTGGTTTATACTGTTGTTGATTACTTGTAGAGCTTCGCCTTGTACTCGTCGAGGATGCGCTTGTTCTCCATCGGCGACAGGTTGGGGTCGTAGGCCGGCATACCGCCTTCCTCGGTGGGGTTCACGCCCATGCCGTTGTTCTTGGGGCTTTCGTCCGTCTGCTCGGCGGCGGAGTGGGTGAGCGACTCAATCTGCGCGTCGCGGTCAGCGATGGTCTTCTGTGCGGCGTCCAGCTGTTCCTGCGCGTCGTGCAGCTGCTGCTCGACGGCCTGACGGGCCTCCTGCTCGGCTTGGAGAGCCTGGGCATGTTCGCCACGCAGGGCGGTGAGCGCCTGTTCGTGGGCGGCGTTCAGTTCCTGTTCACGGTTGGCGATGGCGTCGCGGTGAACCGTGTCTGAATCGTTTAGTTTCTGTTCCAAGTCAGCGATACGATTCTCTGCGGTCTGCATGGCAGCCGCCGAACCTACGAGTGACGTTTCCAGTTGATCAAGCATGGCCGGCACGAAGTGTGCGCCGTCCTCGGCAACCACCAGAGACTCCACGCCACACGCAGAAGCGATGTTGTTGTAGTCCTTCATTTGATTTTGTGGATTTGAGTTAGACAATTCGGAAGAAGCGTCACCTGAAGTGGCGACAGATTTGGGTTTGCACTTGTCATCATCGTCGTCATCATCGTCGTCGTGAGAATCTACCTCAGGCTCAGGTGTAATGACAGCGCGGACGACACGAGTTTCACCATCGTAGAGCGCGAAGGCACGGAGGATGGTATCGCCGAAGGATGCCTGACCGTCGCAGAGGATGCCCACCACATCTTCGGCATTGAAAATCTTGCCGTGGATATGGTCGTCGGTAGCCGCAGGGAAAGCAGCCTTCACGTCCGAGCGGAACTCCACGCCGAGGTCTGACAGTTCCTTGACCAGGAGCTTGTCGTTGCCATCGTTTGCGATGTCGCGGAATGGACGATTCTTGTCGAACGACTCCGGGTCGTAGATTTCGTGGTACGTCTCGTTGTCGTACTTGTTGTAAGAGCCATCCTTCTCCGTGTAGAAAGCCGCCATCACGCCGATGCAGCCCAGTTGGTTCTTCGGGTGCATGAAGTACACCTCGTCACAGAGCGAGGCGAGATACATTCCGGCGGAAGCACACATGCCGTCGATGAAGGCAAGGACGGGCTGACCCAGCGAACGCGCATAGTCGATGGCCTGCTGAAAGTCGTTCTTCGCCCAGGCGGAGCCGCCCGGCGTGTCGATGTAGAAGATGTGGCCCCGGCACATCTTGTCGTTGGCCGCACGGATGAGCCAGTCGCGCAGTTCGACGGAGCCATAGGAGCAGGCGCCACCGTTGCGGGTGATAGGGCCTTGGACGGGAATCACAGAGATAAATGGAACTTCCATAGACCCAAGTTCCCAGCGATACTTCCTATCTCCATTCTCCGTGATTTGGTAGCCACGAACTTCAACCGTCTTTCCGTCTTCCTGTTTGACTGCCACAACAGGACATTTCTTGTCCTCATTCGTAACCGCCGTGTGCGTGTTCAGGTTGTGCTCAATCACCGAACGCGAGGCATGGACGAAATCGGGAGAGACCATCCAGAGTTTTGTCGTTAGAATTTCGAGTAATCCAGTCATTGATGTATGAATTGATGAATTTCTAATCGCAAAAATAGAATGAGGTGGGAGCGTGGACCGTACCGCGAAAGGGACAGAAAAGAATGATTTTGGGAAGATTGATAGGCAGATAAGGCAATAAGGAGCAGTTGCGGAAGGGGTGGCGTTTCGGTTCGGAAACAAAAAAGGCCGACAGAAAACTGCCGGCCAGCTTGCAACCACATAACGGAATCCGTTAGGGAGGACGTGGTTTAATCCATCTTTTTACCATCAAACACTATACCTATATATATTATGTAAGCGCGATGAGCGAACTCATCGACGACATCTTGATTTTAATGTTCAGTACGGATTTTGACGAATCCGTGTTTTCCGTGTTGCACACCGAGGTATTCGGAAGCGAACGGGAGAGCCATTTAGAGTTATCATCGCGCGTGTAAATGACGTGAAAATCATTTAAGTAGAGCGTTTCCAGCACCTTTATGGCTTCAGCCCGCTGGATGGCCACGGACAGCTGGATGTCGTGCGTGTAGATAACACCTGCGGGCTGCCGGGCATCCGTCACTTTGGCCGTAGGCATATCCGTCATGGTAAACTCTCCATCTTCAGGAGAAAGGGCGAACACCGCTACGGGAGGTCCGGAGATGGCATCCGCAACGAGCGACATAGACTGCACAGAGACGTTGGAAGGGACGGGAAAGGTGCATTGCGCATCCGGGTAGATTTCCATTCGGACAATATCCGAAAGATGGTTTTCGAGACAGTTCATACTCTATTGGATTAAAGATTATCGGCAAAACGAGGGGTAAACACGAGCAAAACGAGGCGAAAAGTGTGCGCGGACAGGTTGCCGCCAAAGAATTTCCGTAAATATGCCACTATTTTACAATTTTTATACATCGAATTTAGATTTGTTTACACACGTTTTTTAGTCATCATCACCATCGTATTTCGGTCGTCCGCCCGTCAGTTCATGCTCGTCGATGCGTGACACCAGTCCATCCTTGATGATAGCCGGGCTGTTGGCGAGGTAGACGGCCTCCTTGTGCCACCGCTGTTTGAGGCGGCGCAGCGTCTCGCGTTCGTTGAGATCGTGCGACACCGGCACATCGTACTCCATGAAGAACCGCTCCATGATTTCCACATCAGAGCGGTGGATGCGGTTGGCTTGTGCGAAAATCATGTTGCGCGTCTCGAAGTCGAGGAACGTGCGGATGAAGGATTCGCGGAGGAGTTTTCGCAGTGCGTTGGCCGCAGACGAGTCCAGCGTGTAGGACTTCGTGGTGCGCTCCACGTGTCCGTTGGTGTAAATCTCTCGCGGTATCTGGATGCAGACAAACTCGTAGGCATCCGTTTTGGTGCGGTTGGTGAGTTGTTCCAGCGTGCAAATCTCCGCGTAGGACAGGTAATCCTCCGGGTTGCGCACGATGATGGGTTTTCCACCTTGAGGGAGCCGTCCACGGAGCATATTCTGCCATGCCGACTGCGAGTAGCAGGATGCGCGGTGCTGTTTGGACTCCGGTACGATGCGCAGCCCGTTGGCCAGCACCACGTACTCCTGCGTGTATGGCGAGAACACGACAGGTTGGTTGGCCGGCATGGACATGCCGTCGCCAAGGGCCCGCATGAAGGCGGCCACGTAGCGGGAGGTGCGGAGGTAGATGTTTGCCATATATTTGTAAAGATAGGGTGGTGTTGTTTGTTAGGGTGACAAGTCACCTGTTATCACCGCTTCCGGAAATCACACCACGGGCCTTTCGGGAGCGAAGTTTGGCATTGTTCATCTCTCCGATTTCTTCGAGCGTATAGCCGATGTCGTGGGCGAGTGCGGCGCAATACCATAGCACGTCGCCGATTTCCTTGGCGATTTCACGTTTGCGGTCGTCAGTAAACTCCTGATTGTTGTCGCGGATGACTTTTTTCACTTTTTCGGCCACTTCGCCGGCTTCGCCGTTCATGCCGAGGGCGGGGTAGATGATGTTATACTCGGTTGGATAGTTGGCCGTTTCGAGTGCGGCCTGTTGGTATTCGTTGAGTGTCATTGTGATGTTGGTTAATAATTATTCATACACAAAACTCAGGCCGAGCCATTCGGCCACTTTCATTTCAAGTTGGCAGCCACGCGAGCGGTTGTAGCCATCGAGCAGACATATCTCGTCACAAGAAGCGAGAAAGATGCAGTCGAGGATGACCTGGTATTTGTATGGGATGCGATTGAATATCGGTTGGAAGATGCCCCACATACGAGTGGGATTGATCGGCTTCTCTCCGCTTTCCCGGATGATGTTCTCTATCCGATGGAAGTGCAGCATGTAGGCTTTCTTGTCCCAGTCGCTGATTGGACCAGAGATATAGACACGTTTTTTCTTATTTTTCATTGGTGAAATCCATTTGAGATAATTTGTTGTATAGGATTTTGATGGATAGACGGGCGTTGTCGGACAGTACCACCTTATCTGGTGAGATATATGCATCCAGGGCATCGCGGAGTGCATCGAGCGTGGGGTTCGGCGCGGCATCGTGGTGGCCACAGCGTTGCATAATCAGTTCGTCCATCTTCGTGTTGTGATACTTGAGCAATTCGAGCATCACGTAACCGCACAAGGCTTCCGTGCGCATATCGGCATAAGGGTCGTCAGGCAGGATGCGCTTGATGTCGCTGTTCGCGCAGAGACACAATATCGTGAAATCGTTTGCTGCGGTCTGCCGGAATGTTTGCGAGAGCGTGGAGATTCGTTTGATGGCATCGTTGTTCAGGTCCTTGCGCAGCATGTCATCGTATCTGTTGCGCAAAGTCTTTACGGTGCGCGACAGTTTCTTGAGTACATCTATACGGTATTTCGCGGCCAGTTGTGTGGTACGTTCCGCATACTTCCACGCGATGTCCGCGATGACTAACGGACCAATGGCCATAAAAAAGTTCTCCTGTTTGGTGAAGACATTCAGGCGTTGCTCAACGCTTTCACGGACTTGTTGGCGAAATGCCTCTTCACGAGATAGAGTTTTGGGCCGTTCTTGTGGCGCAGGTGAGGTGGGTTTCTTCTCAGTTTCAATGGTATTCACTAAACAACTGAAAGAGTCCACCATATCTTTAGAAGTATCACTATCCGAAGAAAAAATTTCATCCGGCTCCTTACATTGCTTTTCTTCCGGCATATTCTCCTTATAGAAGCGATTTATGGATTCTTTCCATTGCACCTTCACGCCGTACTTCAGCGATAGGTCTGTCACCTCGGAGATGAATCGGTCGCACTCGTCCCAGTCGTAGCGGCGAGGCGAGTATGGCGAGAGCAGACCTATTCGCACTTCATCGACGTATGGCATGATGTCGGTGATGCAAGACAGAGAAGCCTCGAAGTCGATGACCGGCTCCATGGATGCAAAGATAGAGAAGCCATACTTCTCGGAAAGATGCCGGATGGTCTCTATACGCTCTTTGTTGGATTGGGCCCCCGGTTCAAGTTCGTCGTGGCCGGTCAGCGTAAACCCAATATGCAATAAAGCATTACGAGGGTAAAGCGCAGAAATGACACACTCATCATACACCCATCCCGTAGCCTTTGTTAGGACATATACCGGAACACCTTGCTCAAGTGCAAACATGATGCAAGACATAGACAAATCCGTGGACTGTGGCAAGAACGGGTCGGACGAGAATGAAAAGAACAGTCCGCCGTCCGCGATGATTTGCGAGCGGTATTTATCCAGTTCCTTACGGAATATGTCCACGGCTTTATGCTCATTGCCCAGTGTGGACTTCAGAACGGCGTGCGGACCACCCAGCGAATGAGCCAGCGGTCCATGCTTGCAATAGCAATAAGTGCAGTTGTGGTCGCATCCTTTGTAGAGATTACACGCCCATTTGGCGTATTCCTCCGCCGCTCCGGCCGGTTGGTAGATGGCCTTACCTTTTATGCGAGTTTCGGTTTTCATGTCTTATCCTTTGCTTTGTACTCATCACAATACATCCGTCTATTGACAAGATGTTCCATAAGGGTGCAGTAGAGTATCATTCCGCCCTTTGATTTCCTTGCATGGACGCAGGACGGGCAGTGGTGCGTCGGTTCCTGTTTCATTCGTCCTTGCTGTTTTGTGCCATCAAAAGTGAGATGGCGGAGAGTGCATCTTGCGCAGCCTGAAGATTGAGTATGACCGAGTGAGTCAGTTGGGCATAATAGGAGAGACGTTTACTCTCTGGATTTTTCTTTTCCTTTTCCTCAGAGAGTTTAACGGCCATCTTTCTCAGGACATCCTTTATGAAAGACTCGGACATAGAGAGTTCATTCAGGCATAGTCCTAATTCCGCATCGAATATCATATTCGTATCTTTTTCCATCATTCACTTGTTGTTAGTTAGCATATTGATTTCATCCTGGATATACCAGATGGCCTTGCGCAGGTCCTCGATTGTTTTCTCTTTTTGTGGCATTGCGGCATCATCTTTCAGTCCGGCACGCCAGAGGTATTTGATGGCATTGCCGATGTTGAAGTCCCGGTGACGGGTGATTTCGATGCACTCAATGCCGGATGGGTCTGAAGTGTAGTGGGAGGGATGGTTTACGTTGTCTTGCATACTCTATTAAACATAATTAGTATTATATGAATTTATCCATGGTCAACTTTCTGACATCTGATTTTATACATCTTCAACCAATACAGAGTCTATTCTTTCATGCTTTGGATCTAACCCTCTCCTTAAATCATTACCTATTCGGTATGCAATGCGCTCATTGCTTGCCGTATGACAATCATCATAGTCGTATGACATCAGGATGGTTATTTTTTTCTGTTTCATATATGATGGGAATTTAGAAGATTTCAATTCTCGCGTTATCGTGGAGAGTTATCCGCTTGTCGATGGATGTTTTTACCACGGCATCGTTGTATGCGTCAATCGAAAGATGGCCGTGGTCATCAACGGTACCGCCGAAGATTTTTACCGTGGATGAATCGTGGCAAACGATGTGGCCCTTTCCACTTACGACAGTGCGGTTCCATGCGATTATCTTGCCTTTTTCCACATTTGCCCGGCACGTATCGAAAAGACGCACCAGCGCGGTGTCGGCATTGACTATAAGGTTACAGGAATCCATGGCCAAGACCTCCCTGTTTCCCAAGACATAGACGCGGTGACGGCCATCAAGTTCAAGGAATGAAGCATCTTCGGATAATGCGGCATCCTTATCACCAATGAGGATGATGGAAGTCGGTGCGTACATGGGAGGCGCTTCGTTGTAGTACACCCCGGCGAGGTTGATGTCCTTGCGGTAAATGTCGTAGTTGTTACGGAAAGCCTCTATTACCAGTTCCGGTACCTCGTGGAGCAGGCCATCCCAGTAACGCTTCCAGGCAGAGACCAGTTCGGGCACCGTGGTGGCATTGCGGAAGAAAGCCTGCGATTCCTCGCAGTTTCCGGACTTTGCCAGGATGTCGATGCACATCTGCTGGAAGCGGTTGAAATACTCACTCTTCTCCATGCTTGTCCTCCTGTTTTTTCTTGTCGATGGCCCGTTTTACCGTGTCCCATTCCGCCATATCGAGAATGTCCGTTTCCGGGTCATACGTGCCCACCCAAGATATATCAGCCTTATCTTCTGCAGCATCGTGAATGATAAAGAACTCAAACGGCTGTACAGGCGGAAATGGTACATCATTTATAGAGATACTTTCGACCGTTGCCCGTCGAATGCCGGCAACCTCCGCTTTGGTAAGTAATGCCACTTCAGACCTACGTTTCCGGACCGCCTTAGTCTGGCAATCGAGAACATAATCGTCCCATCGTTTCTGTTGCAACTTATATACTTGATATACATACAGATTGTGAAGGAAAGTTTTCCAACGGACAGCACCCTGAACGATATAGAACAAAGCGATGGGTTCAGATATATATAATCTCCGTTCCTTTCCGTTCCAGAAGATCATTCCGTGTTTTTTCAGTTTGTCAAACATAGCAAACACCTTAGACAGTCTGGATAGAAACAACAGACGCTTTTTCTCTTGACGGCGTTCCCGCCATTTTTTTATCCAATTCATAGATGTTCTGTCTTTAGGTAAGTGAAGCATCCGCGCCAGCATAGCAACGGTGCTGCGGAATGATTTCCTCGTGCATCAGCGATGCCGCTATTTTTGCGTTCGGGTGTGGTTTTCCCGTGGTGCCGAGCAGACGTAGCCGGAAGATGTGTCGCCACTCAAAGGCAGAGTAGGTATATGCCACTCGCGTTGCCGTTTCGAGCGGTAGAAAGCCACGGGAATCCTCCGGAGGAAGACCGAGGAACTGCGCGATACGGTAGAACCATTCTCCACACTTCCACGCCACGTTGGCCAGGAGCTTCTTTGTCCAATGGGCACCGTCATACCAGTGCGGTACGCAGATAGTGATGTTGCGCCCCGGACGGTTGAAGTTCACGTAGCGTGTGGACTGTTCCGCGATGTTGTTCGGGCTGACGCGGTTCAGTTCGCGCGACGTACCTATCTGAGTGGTCAGGCACGCCGTGTAGCGCAAGCACATGAATGCCGTAGGGAAATGCAGGTCTATGGCCTTAGCAACAAACTTATCCACCGACACCTCATACGGTGTGAGAAGTTTTGCGATCTTCGGATTATCCTTCAGGTATTGTCCATTCGTGGAACAGAAATAGACACGTACCTCGTTCTTTTTTCTCTTGTAGTATACACAAGTCACGTATGGCGTATTTGTCAGTACCACGCACAGCCATGCCGGCACGTGGGAGGCCTTGTCCGATGTGAACACATAATAGTAAGATGCGTGGCGGAACATCGACAGGTGGCCACGTTGGGCCAAAAAGTCACAAAGTTCCTCCGGGGATTTCTTTCCACTTTCCCGGGCATAGCACAGTCGGGCTGCCCGGGCCACATGTTCCATATTGGAATTGTTTATCCACAATTCTGCGGATGGTTGGATTTTTTTCATTGTTGTTTAATTTGTCAAATTAAGATTTCAGAGTGATGCCATATTGTGCGCAGATATTGAAGAACGTACCGATGCCGATGCGGTCCGGGCGGCTGAGTGCGTTGAACTTCTGGTCGCAAAGAGAAGCGTTGTACTTCTCACAGATGGCCGATACCCGGTGGAAAAAGTTGCGCCCGAACGGTTCGGGCAGGTTTGCCAGCGCGAAACCGACACGGAACCAGTCGGCATAGTCGTTGGTGATGTCGATGCGGTGCTGTTCCAGTTTCGCCACCAACCGCTCCACCTTGTTCACCAGGTCATCCGAGGACTCCGTGCGCGGTCCGTAGACCGCTGCCTTCGGCGCCAGCATCTGAGCGCCGAGGTCGATGCCAGAATACGGAATCACGTTCGGATTGATGTACGGCCGGGCGTCGTAAGAGGCGAAACGGATGCGTGTCACATCTCCACACTGTTTGTCGATGACGATGCCGAGGGCAGCATACTCGCGGAGCAAGGCGCGGAACTGCTCCTTGTGGTATTGAGGATAGGCCAGCGGAATCAGTGCGAAGTAGCCAGTGCCAGAGCAGGACTGCATCAGGAGTGCCACCTCCGGACGGTGGCGCAATGTACGAAGGACCGTCTTCATGTCGGACAGCGACTGATTGTCCTGAAGGTCGATGTCGATGCAGAGGAAGCCCGTATGCTGAAGCAGATGCGACGTGCGCCGGCTCACCTGTTCCGTGACCGTGAACACCTCCCCCGTCTGCCGGTTCACCTTCTCCGAGGTCACTTCGCGCGACTCAAACAGGCCGGACAGCGTGGCCCCCGGCAGGAGCGTTTTCGTGCGCTTGTAGTCCTCGCGCTTCTTTGCCTCCTTCGCCCCATATTTCGCCACCATATCGCGCAGCTGCATGACCACCGGTTTCCAGCGGTCCGTGAGGCAGAAGTCGCGGATGGTCATCTGTTGGATGGCGCGGTGCTCGGTCTGGTCGTAGTAGCGACCCACGTTGTCGTGCGCATCCGTGTATATAGAGCAGAGAACGTCGAACATGGTTATAGCGGAGTATGTTTGTGGGTGAAATGAGCGTAGATCCACTCGATGATGTAGTTGAATGCGAGGGTGCCGGCGAACCCCGTGAACACATACAGGAACGATGCGAGCCACCACGCCGGCCATGCGAAGGCCAAGGCGATAATCAGTTGGGCGATGATTTCCTGCTGGTAGTTCTTGTTGAAATAATGATTGCGCCACCGCTGCGACTTGTGCGGGTCCTTGTCCTTATAGTAACGCCACGAGGCAAACCCACCGAAGAACATGGACGCAAGAATGGCTCCGGCGAGAAGCCATTTCGTGTGAATGAGTGGCGTGAGCCAGAAGCCGATGCACAGCACGAAGGCGAGCAGAGACCAGTTTAAGATGATGAAATACCTGTTCATTGCGATTGAGATTTGCAGTTGGGTAAACTGATTAAAAGCATAACGCAAAAGTAGTAATAAATAAAGATAACGGCAAATAAATTTGTATTTACTTGTGCGCGGGGATGAATAATTTTTATTTTTCGCCCAAAACAGCAGAATAAGAGCCGCACATTATGGCTGAAATGTTGCGAAGAATCCCACCTATATCACACTGAAGCCTTCAAGGATTCTTCGCAGACGACGACCGCCACTGACCTTCCACACCATCTTTCCACTTTTTCCTCCTTGAATCCCCGGAATAACTTTTAAGAGAATAAAAGGAGTAAAACACGAAAGTGAAAAAACAGGAAAAAAGTTGGACAAAGACACGAAAAGAGGAGAAAAGTAATTTTGAAAATTGAGCAAACTTTCTGAAAACTATTGCCATTATATAGGTAAAAAGTTATTTTACCTCTTTTTCTACAAACATTCCGCACACAGGAAGAAAAATAGGAAAAAGAAAAATCTATACATAACCGGCCGAAAACCGCCTGTTTGCCACCAAATGACTTTCATCCGAAGTATCTGATAATCAAAAGAGAAAGTAGAACTTTCATAGTATTGCTATATACCTTTTGAGGTCGGGGGAAAGGAAGGTCCGGGAGGGGATTTAATTCGCAAAATAATTAGCAGGGTATAGAGAAAAACCCACTTTTTCTCCTTTTGACCCTTAAAATGATGGTCAAAAGGAGAAAATTCGTCGGAAACACAGCAAGTTACGACGACGGGAATATGTGCAAGGCGTCCATCCTTTTGCATCCTGGAACTTCTTTTGTGACGACCCAGCGAAGAATGTTACGCATAGATTGCTTTCACGCCACAAACGCTTGCGTATTTCAGGGGGAAATCGTAAATTTGCACAGTATATTAAATTAGGTGTAATATGCACGTAAAAACGGGTAAGGGTGTATTGTGCTCAACAGAAACGCCCCCAAGTCCAACTTGGAGGCGTTTCTGTTAGAGTAGAGAAAAATGATTACCGGTGTGTATGCGATTGTCTTTCTCCGGGAAAATAATGGGCGCTTCTTCCGTGTTACGCATGGACACACATCTTCACGATTGTCGATACTCCGGAAGTAAGTATTGGATGTTCGTGGCGGCCTCGTGCATGATGGTTCTGGCTTCATCTTCAGGAACGTCCATCGGGTGCGTAAACTCGCAGAAGATGCTCCCTATCCAATCGTATTTGTTGTCGTTTAGCCGCTTTATCACCGCCGCCTGGCATCCGTAACTGGAGAGGATAGATTTGGCAAACTTATCATCTACGCCTTTGTCCACATCGTCAATATACATAAAGAGATTTTTCACGAGTTCGCTGCTAAACTTCGCCACCTCAGAGATGTGGAGTCCCTGCACGTGCGGTTTCATCGCCTCCACACCCTTGCGCTTCACCTCGTAGTAGATGGAAAGTAGGCTTTCGTTGCCAAGGGGGTGCGGTTGAACGATGTAGACTCGATCCGCGTTGAGCGCGTGAAGAACATTCCAAAGTTCTCCGTAGACGATGGATGAGTTGTCGGCCCGCCGGATGCTCTTTCGTTCCTCGTTGATTTTGAACTGTTCAATCTTGAGGTCGGTCATCTTGTTCTTCGTGTACTGATTGTACGTGAAGTAGGCCGTTAGGATTGCCGCGATGGCACTAAGGATCGTTGGTAAGTATTCCATTTCTTTACTATTTCTTGTAGTTCATTCACACACAGCAAAAGAGTAATCTTCCCAATACACTACCGACCACGGTAATGCAGAAGTCTACCCAATCCCATTTACAGCCGTAAGCCTTATCCTTAAACTCCAGAGCACCAGCAGTCAGGACGCCGGCATACAGCGCGGTGTACCACCCGCCAGAGCAAGCTCCGATAACGAGTCCACCAAGAAGGTGTTTCCACCTGTTGCTTTCTTTAAGCCATTCTTTTAGTTTCATGTTATTGTTTTGTTTATATGTTATACATCATTTGAACAAGCGCAGATAGACGGACGCATTGGTACCACCAAACCCGAATGAATTGCACAGGACGAGTTCGTGGTTGTAATCCTGCGCCACCGTGGGAATGGTTAGTGACGAAGCCGCGCTATCCTTCTCAATAAGATTGGGGTGCGGGGCGACAAAGCCTGTCTGCTGCTGGATGATGGCGTAGACGATGGTAGACACACCAGACATCCAGCACTCGTGACCGGTGAGAGCTTTCAGCGGAACTGTGAGCGAAGGGCAGGCCATTTCTGCTGTCAGCGCGGAGATGGCTTGCGCTTCGGCTGTGTCGCCATCGCGCGTAGATGTGGCGTGCGGAAAAATTGTGGTCAGTTGGGGTATGGGGTTGTCCTTTCCCAGAGCCATACGCATTGCGGCAAGGATGTTGTCGGCCGACGGCGAAACGATGTTTGGCGATGTGGAGAAGCCATAGCCGAGGATTTCAGCCATCGGATAGTGTAAGGTGTGTCCTTGCGAGAACCGTTGTGCATAGTGCTCGCCGGACTCGATGATGAGTGCCGCCGCCCCACCCGACGGAACGAGGCCATCACGATGCTTGTCAAAAGGTCGAGATGCCGAAGCCGGGTCATCCTCGCGGAGAGAGAATACACCCAGCGCGTCAAAGGCCGTGTACGCCTGAAGGCCGACCTCCTGGGCACCTACCACTACAGCAGCGTCGATAATTCCGGATTGTATCAACGAGTGCGCGATGCCTACAGCGTGGCCGCCGCCGGCGCAGGCGGCAGAGAGGGTCAACGAAAGGCTGCTGAAGCCAAAGATGGAGGCCAGCGTCATTGACACCGTGGAGTTCAGCGAGCGGAAGACCTGAAAGCCACCCACCTTGCGAGTGTCGTGGACAGTCTGCATGATGGCCTCAGTTTCCGCATTCGCGCAGGCAGTGGAGTCGTTGCTCACGATGAGCGCGTAGCGGGAACAGTCCGTGATACCCGCCTGAGCGAGCGCCTGTTTCACGGCCATGCAGGCATAGGCAGATGGTTCGGATAGACACTTTCGCTGTGCGTTGCGTAACGGTTCGTGCGACAAGTCCGGTGTGGGCACGATGCCAGTAATCGCAGACTGGTAGCCATACTCCTTGCGAGCGTGGGAGATGCCGATTCCAGACTTCCCTTCGCGGAGAGAAGTTGCCACCTCTTCCTGCGAGCATCCGATGCAGGACCAGATACCGATTCCGGTGATTAGAGATTGTCGCATACAGCAGGGTTTTTAGAGATGAGGAAACGTATTACGTCGCGAATGGTGCGGACGTTTTTCGCTTCCGCATCGTTCATATTCACCGAAAAAGCCGTCTCTACGCCAATTAAAAAATCAATGACATCCAGCGACTCCATCCCAATGTCGTCATAAAGTGACGAATCGAGCGTAATCATTTCTTTGGACGGCATGAAAGCACTATCGAAGCGAGTCAAGAGGATTTCGAGGACCCGAGGAAAAAGTTTTTCTTCCATATATGTATGAATTTATGAATTTGTGTATCTATGAATCAGTCAAATCGTGATACATCATTAGTGATGAGATTTCATTCGCTTGTTTATACGTTCCACTTCCTCATTATTACGGGCAATATCTTCGAGTTGCTGGAGGATGGTGGTGTACGGTTCTCGGTCTACGTCGCGCGCCGTCATAGAAAGATACTTCTCCATCGTCGCTGTGGTGCGTGTGTAAATCTCGAGCGGATTGGACGGTCGTTCATTTCTGCCGACCGATTGTTTTTTGAATACCTTGGGAAACGTCTTGCCCAGGTAAGCCATCATCGACGACCACCAAAGCAGGATCAGTTGCCAGTCACGGTCGTGAAAGTTGCGAAAATACGGCGCATAGTCAGAAGATTGATTGGACCGGTAATGGAAACGAGTCACGGAACGGCCCGTATCCTCGTCGATGTACGTGATGCGCCGTTCGTAGATGGTAGCAAGGAAGAGCGCCTTGGCCAAATCCACATTCTGAACAGCCTTACGCACATCGGTCGGCGCAGCCTTACGGCCCATCTGTTGCAGTTTCACGAGTCGGTTGTGCGCATTCATATAGTTTTGCATATATTCCTGTGCAAAGCGATAACGCTGCCAGGTGAATCCATCCATGAGGGGTGCGGGGCCACGGAAAGGAACCCTGCGAAATGATAGCCCCTTACGACGAGAAAGGAATCGTAACGGAAATAAGTGCAAGCCATTTCCATGCTCCATATCCAGCCAATCCAACAATCCATGTTTTGCCCTGTTGTTACCCTTCGCAGGAGTTCCAGAGAGCCACGAATGAATCTGCCACACGTAGAGCGAGAAAGTATCGTCATGGGACAGGACGCAACGATTGTACCATGCCCTAAACCTCCGAATGAAAATATAGGGAAGAGACCTACCCTCGTTCTCGATGGTATATGGACGCAAACGACACGTGTAATACTGCGATTCGACCGGTATGCGCGGGTTCAGCGGTTCGACCACCTCAATATTTGTAAGTCGGAAGAACACCGCAATCTTTACCTCCATCATATCAAACGGCCGGAGCGGCGAAGCATGGAAAGCGCGCTCCACCATAATTTCCGCTATGGCCCGTAGTTGTACGAGCGTGCATCTGTTCCACGCGGTGGGAAGTTTCAAATCAATCTTCATATCCTATCTATCTGAACAATTCATAAAACATCATCTCCATCTACGGTCGCCCGAGTTCCGGCGCATGAAGGCCGCTCCGGAGACCGCTTCCTCCGTGACCGAGCCACGTCCGAACTTGTTGACGTGAAGTCCATTGCGCTGTATGAGCGTCATTGTGGCTGCAAAGCCGTCGAGCGAGGCACGGAGAGCGGCCACGTCGTCGGAAGACAGTCCCGAAGGCAGCGCGGCGCCGGGTGCCAAGAACGCCTGCGCATTGCCGGAATCGTAGGCCCGATAGTTCATACCCGAGCGATAGCGGTCGAACTTCACGATTTCCGTCAGGAGGTCCGGCCGCGCCATCATCATGGCTGCCGTCGTCTCACGGCCAATCACCATTTCGGGACCACGCTCCGCCACAAGAGCCGGTTGACCGTTGATGAGCGTGGTAATCGGGTCGCGGACAAGTCCGGTGGAGAGCTCGCCGCCATCCTTGGCCGCATACACGCGGCCATCGTTGCCCACGACCGGGTATGTCTGTCCGTCCATGACACCCCGGAACGCCTGCACGTTACCACTGTCGTAGGTCAGCATACCCGTGACCAGTTTCACGTTCGGCCCGGCATCCGCAGATGTATTGCCACCACCTCCAAAGAACGAAGACACCTTGCTCATGGCAAAGGATAGCAAACCATTGAGAAGTGCCGTGATGACCGCCACGAGCGGAATGCCCCACCAACCGAGCGAGCCGATGATTTTGGAAGCACCGCTGGCGATACCCATTGGAATTTCCAACTGCGTCTTGTCTGCTTCCATCTGCACCTCCGCAGTGGTATTGGCTTGTTGTTCCACCAATGTTTCCTGTCCAATCTTACTGGTGACATCCTTGATTCCGCTCTGTACCGTTTCATTCAGAACCTGTTGTGCTTCACCACCCTGCTTTTGTGTTGCCGTAATCTGCTCCTGCTTGTCCGATTCAAGGCGCACCATCTGATCGGTCGATTTCTTCATCGTTGTAGAAGTCAGATTGTCGTTCATCTTCTGCATCATGCGGCGCTTGATATATTCCTTCGCCATCTCGACCGTCTGTTTCATGAAAGCATTTATCATGTCACCGATGGCCTTCTTCAACGCTTTTCGTCCCGCTTCGGCGTCCTCCGTCATGATGGCAAAGGCTTCTCCGGCTGCTGTGCCAAAGTCCTCAATCGGTTGGGCCAGTGCATAAAGGTCGTTGATGCGCGTCTTCATCTGTTCGGACACCGCACGAGCATAGTCCATCTCCGCGCGAAGGATATTCTGCTCCGCATCGCGCAGCGTCTCGGCATCGGCGTTGTGAGCAGCCAAGAAGTCATAATACGCCTGCGCCGCTTCCATCTTGAGAAAATAAGCATCTATCTCCGGGTCGTGTCCCATAGAAGAGATGAAAGCGTCCGTGCCGTAGGTATCTTTGCGAGGAACATGATACCCATTATCACTGTACCGCTGATTACGGTAGTCGTACTGCCCCACTCCGGACGAAAGTATATCCGTGTACTTCTGTGCATCCTCAATACGATGGTACTCCGGTCGTCTCATCCATTGTTCGTCGAGGATTTTGCGCTGTCGTTCGCGAGAACGCCGAATCGCTTCCGTATAAGCGTCCGAATATCGAATCAATTGCTGGTAGAACACACGCAGTTCGTCGCCATCCAGATTCAGTACCTCCTTCAGTTCCGTATTAGAGTTTTTCCAGTCCTTTCCAAACAGGATGGTCATCAACTGGTCCTTGTCACCATCAGTAGCAAAGATGTCCGTAATATTGTCACGTGTTGCCTTCAGCACCCGAGTGATTTCCTGTGAGCGTCGTTCCATCAGAGCCGTAGCATCCGGACCACCAGCAAGAAGCGTAGTAGCCTGGTCACCGG
>NFYZ01008603.1_pt1 | contig 40079 bp, 20 predicted proteins | sample 1092561 | NCBI WGS metagenome assembly NFYZ01 (sample SAMN03609887, study PRJNA323583) | gut metagenome | isolation source: feces | host: Rattus norvegicus | place: Malaysia | collected 2013 | reverse complement strand
TTTTCTGCTTTAGGAGTATTAATGAAAAAAGGTTGCATATGATAGTTTACATAAAAAAGGAAGTCTAATATAAAATCTATATTGGTTAAACCAAGCTGATTCATATTTAACATAATTTCATAAGCACTTACATTATGATGATTAAAATATTTATAATCTCCTGAACCATCATCTTTAGGTTTACCTACCATAAGTTTTCCATAATCATGTACATATGCTACTTCTTCTAGTAAAGCTTTACTATATTGGAAATAATCATATAATTCATCATTATTTTGAACCAATTTATAAGGCACTCCATAATTATGAATAGCCTTTGCAACACGAATACTATGTTCATCAAGAGTATATAAATGATGTTTTGTTCTTTGGTCAAAACCAACTTGTCTCTTAAACATATTACTATCTCTTAGGGTTTTAATAGATTGAATAGGCTTTGGAGTAGTTAACATATCTTGACCAAGCATATTAACAATGTTAATTTCATCATATCCTTCTTCAAAAAAAGGAATTTCAAAACTCATTTCTTGACGTTTAAGTACTTCTTTAGGAACTTGTAATTCTCTTTTAGTTTGATTATTTTCACACATCCATAAAGGAACAGCAAAAATAAAAACTCTTTTTTTACAAGGAAGTTTTTTTACAGCATTTAAATAAGCTCTGCGATTTTTTAATTTAAGATTAGTAGCATCAATAATAACAGAATTCTTTAATCTAAGATTTTCTTTTAAACGCCTATGAAGTATTTTAAATACTTCTTCATTTTGTTCTTGATTAGAGGCATCTCCTGTTAATTCTTCTCTAATTTTATCTGAACTCAAAATAATATAAGTTTTATTATTTTGGTCTTTTTGATTTTCTGCTAAATTTTTAGCAAAAGTACTTTTTCCACACCCAGAAATTCCTACAAGAATAATTAATTCAGGAATAAAATCCTTTTCTTCTTCCTTTGGCTTTTGATAAGGAATTACATTAGGCTGAATTTTCTTTTTTGCCATAGGAGATACCTCCTTTATTGATTATTTTCTTTCAAAAATATTATAATTTTATCTATTTTTCTCTCGATTCAAGGCTTCTTGAATAGCATCCTGAATCTTTTCTTTGGTAACTTGCTCATTGGTTATAAAATGGTTTGTATTAATAATTTCTTTTTCTTCTGGTTTAGATGTTCCTCCAGGTTGTAAAATTAAATCCCCAGAAAAGAATAACCATTTAGGTTGATTGTCATCTTCCTCAAGACAAACCATTAAATCAAAATTGGGATTATTTTTTAATGTATAAATACTATTTGGCTCTTTACGCTTTTTATCAAAAACAACAGTAAATACTTCATCTTTATGAGCTAAAACCCATTCTTTATAATCTCTACGAAGTCTATCATTATACCAATCAGGAGATAAACGCATCCAAATAGTATCTAATTTAACTTTTGCCCCTTCCCAAAGTAAAGGTTCATTAGGCTTATGATTAAATACATAATCAACTTCTGAATCTGTAAAACCTCGTTTTTTAGCATTAGAACGGAATCTACGTTTTTCTTCTCTATTCATTATAATACCTCTTAAAATTTTATTTTCTTTTTTTAAAAAATTTTAATATTCCATATATCCATCTTCACCTAAATCATAATAGTCATCTTCTAAACCATAAACACTATATTCATATTCTTTATATGACTGTAACATTTCTTGTTTAGCTAAAAAACTAGCTTCTGAATTAGTGTATCCATAATTTCTTAAACTTTGCACTCTTGCTTCATAAGGACTTAACATATACATTCTCCTTAACTGTTAATCTTCTTTCTTTTGAAAAGGAATAAAAGCAAAATTAGAATTATTTAAAATATTTAAAGCAATATCAGAAGAATTACACTGATTTCTTTGCTTTTCTCTCCAGCTTACTCCAATAATAAAATTATTAAGTAATGTTGCCCGAGTTACTAATCCCATACCACCAGGGACAGGAGTGTATTGGACATTTTCCAAAATAAAATCTGAACCATAAGGCCCGGTATAAAAGTCTCCTTTTAATTTACCATCAACATAACTAGTACCAATATCAATAATAATGGTGTTGTCATGAATTTTAAATAAATTTAAAATTCCCGGTTTTCCAACAGCAGAAATAATAATATCACTCATTAAAGTACTATTCATTAAACGAAGTGAAGAGGTATTAGAATTACAACAAATTACAGTTGCACCTTTTTTAATAAGTAAATCAACAATAGGTTTTCCTACAAGTTGACTTCTTCCAATAACACAACAAACTTTCTTTCTCAAATCAACTTTAAGATAATTCTCTAATAAATTTAGTGTTCCTAAAGCTGTTGCAGGAATATAAATATCATTCTTATAATATGCCCTATCAATATCAATATTAGGGTTTATATTATGAAAAATACTTTGCCACACTTCATCAGGATAATTTCTTTTAAGTTTTCTATCAATTTCTACCATAATACCAGCACAATGCATATCTATGTTATATTCTTGAATGGTATCATAAAGTTTTTTAATAAATCCTGGTTCCTTAGAATTAATATTAACTACTTTTAACAAAGCTCCAATATATTCAAAATCTTTTTTCTTACCGTTAATATATGCAGTAGATTCATTTTCAGAACCTACTTGAATAACTGCAAGATAGTATTCACCAAAGATTTCATTGTCATAAATATATTGTTTAGCAATTTCTCTTTCTTGTTCATAATACTTCTTGCAGTTAATCGGAGTAGGTGTAATTTCCATTATTACTTCTCTTCTTTCTTAAACTTATAATGTGTTTCTTCATTAAAGAAAGTATAACTATAAGTAATTCTTTCTGTAGAATCACTACCAAAAGTAGTATATCCCTCAAGATAATAATTATAATACTTTTTTTCTAGTAGGACAGTATCTCCAGATACGTTATCCTTAAAAATTTGGTTATAAGTAATACAATAATTAAAATCTTTATCATCATTAACATCCCAACTTGGGTCACTTAGACAAATCATATTTTTTGTAGTGATATTAATACTATCTTCTGAAACAGAAAAATTATCAATACATTCAGACGTAATTTCTGTCATCACTTTTTCATCCCTAGAAATAATAGAAAATACAGGCATCTCTACAGGTTTCATTTTGTGTACATCAACGTAATTGTGAACAGTTTTCATTTTTATTTACTCCTTTAAAATCTTTAAATTTATTTTAATTAGTTTTATTTAATTAAACTTTATGCTCATTTAAAAAATTTGTAATTAAACTACCAAGAAGTTCTTCTACAGATTGATTAGTAATTTCAGCATAAATTTTAAGTAGATTATAATTCTTTTGAGAAAGTTTTACAGTAGGCATATATTCGTTCATAATTAATTACTCCTTAATATCCTTTAATAATCATAATCATCAGTTTCAAACATCATTCTAGCAATTTCCATGTTTAATTGATAATTACTTTTTAAAGTATCATAATTATCAGGTGATTTGGTGCCTAACCTTCGATACATATTGACAAAACCCTGTTCTGTTTGTTTATGTCCCATATTAAATTTCCTCCAAAAATTCAGGTAAAAATGTACGTTTAGATGATACAAAATCTGTAGCTATAGCTTTGCGCAAAGCATCTCCTTGACACACTAGAGCACAAAACTTTTTAGCACGGGTTATAAGAGTGTATACTAATTGAGAAGTAAGCATATTAGGTGGCGTAGAATAATCAATAGCTCCAATTACAACAGGAAAGTCTGAACCTTGTAATTTATGAACAGTACTTGCATAACCAAGAGAAAGTTGATTTCTAGCTTCTTTTTTCTCTAGCATTACAATTCCACCAGCTAATGGAAAATCAATATAAACAAAATTTTCATCTATATCTTTAACAATTCCTGTCCATCCATTAAAGATAGGAGTATTTACACCATCTATGTTTTTAGTTTGATAATTATTCTTCATATTCATAATTTTGTCTTCTTTTTGAATATAAAAGAATTTTTCTTTATCTAATTTAATTTTAATTTTAGGAATTGCATCATTTTCATCCACAGGATTGTAAATATTTTGTACTCCTAAATTTAAATTAAAAACACTGGCATTTCCTCGTTCTTTTACTGGAGAAACTAATTGAATATTCATTATGTTTTCTTTAACTAAAGGATGAGAAAAGAATTTTTCAAAATAATTTAAACATCTTTCTAAAATTTCATCTTTTTCTTCTTGTACATCAAGCTCCATATCTTTTAATTCACCTAAAGTTAAAATACCTTCATAACCTTTGTCAAAAATTTGGTCTTGATATCTAACTTTATGTGCAGTAGTAATAATACCACTTTGAGCCGCTTGACGATGAACTTGAGTTAATTCTACAACAGGAATTTTAGGACTGTTATGTAAGTCAGCCGCTAAATTTAAAGCTCCAATACTTTCTAACTGTCCCATATCTCCAAGCATAATTAACTTAGCTCCATCATCAATAGCTTTAATAAGAGATAAGAAAATTTCACCACCAACTAGAGATAATTCATCTAAAATAATAATATTGTAAGGTAATTTATTATCTTCTTTATATTCAAAACCTAATCCAGTATAACGAAGAAGTCTATGAATAGTAAAACCTTCCTCTCCTGTAACTTCTGCAAGTCTAGCTGATGCTTTACCTGATAATGCACATTGAGCAAAAGAATATTTATCTAATGCCGCTAAAATACCTGTAACTAAAGAAGTTTTACCAGTTCCACCTAAACCACTAATAAAACATACATTGTTATCTAAACCTAATTTAATTCCATCTAATTGTTCAGGTGCAAAGTTAAAACCTTGTTTTTCTTCTAATTCTTTAATTTTATCTTCCCACCCAATGTAATTAAATCTGTTTTTAGCTTTAAGAAGTCTTTCTAATTCATTAGCAATATTTTTTTCTAATTCCCAATACTTTTTAAGGTAAACTCTTCTCCTAGATTTATTTCTATCTTCTCTTTCTTCTAAGCAGATAATATTATTATCCTTTAGATTTTCCATAGCTTCAAGAATATTGTTGCCAATTACATTTCCTTCATCATCATAATAAGTTTCTTCAATATTCTCTCTACCTTCAAAATAATAAAATAGATTACTTGTTAATTCGCTGGCAGTAATATAGCTATGTCCCTTATTACCTTCTTCTTCCATAAACCACTTTATCCAGGCTCCAATCCTATCAGGGTCTTTAGGATGTAAACCACCAGCTAAAGCAATTTTATCCGCTGTTAAAAATCCAATCCCATCAATATCAAAGGTTAATTGATAAGGATGATATTTTACCATTTCAATAATTTTACTAGGAGATTTATAATAATTCCTTAATTTACCAATAATGTTAGGAGTTACACCATAGCCATCTAATTCCATATATACAGCAGACATATCTTTATTATCTTCATATCTTTCAATAATTTTCTGTGCATATACAGGCCCAATATTATGAACCTTCATTAAAGCCTCAACATCATGGTCAGCAATACTTTGTAATGGGTTATCTAAAGTATCAAATATATCTTTAATTTGTTGTTCTGTTAAAATAGTAGCAAGAAAAGCTTTCTGATTATTTACTTTAGTTAAATCAAATTCTTGATTATAATAAATTAATTTATATTGCATTCCATACTTGGTTTCATTTGCTTTTCCAACTATTGTATAAGGTTTACCATAATCTAATGGCCCAAAAAAATCTCCTGTAACGACTAAAAGCCCTCTATTATTTAACTCAGGACTTCCTTCTAATGTTTCTAATATACACCAATTTGTTACGCCCCAAGTATCATCATCTTCTCCTAAAACTTTAGGATATTTAGGAAAAACGATATTATCAAGATAGGCTTTTACTTTTATTACATCTTCTGAAATTTGAGGGGTTTGAGAAGTTTGATTTTCTGCTTCATCTCCCCAATCAAAATCAGACATTTTATATTTTGGCTTATTTTTCTTTTTTTTCTCTTCTTTTTCTACTAAAATATCTAATTCATTATCATCATCAAAATACAAATTACCCTCTTCCCATAGTAATTCATCATTATCATAATCCATTTTCTTCACCTCCAAACTTAACCTTTTCTATCATTACATAACAAGCATACATATTATTTCTAGGCCATAATTTTTTTAATGATTCTTCTGTTATACCTGAAAGAATTGAAGTTTTTAAATAAATACATTCATTACCATTTTTATCTTTTTTATAACCAAAAAGTTTATGATTCCTATTAGCAACAAACTCTAAAGGAGAAAGATATAAAAGATAATTCATATCAATAGCTTTTATAGAGTGCCAACCCAAAAGAACAGAAAAATCTCTATAAATATCATAAAAATCCATATCGTATTTAGCTTCTTCATCAAAAAATTTTTGTGCCCTTTGTCTATAATCTTTTAATTCCTCATAAGTAATACAAGTATTTTGAGTTAACTTATTTTCTTTCAATAATTGAGAAAAAGCTAATGCTACTATATTTTCCCCACCTATACGATAAACCATTTATTCATTCTCCTTATATTCACAAGAAAATAATTCCAAAAAACGTTGTACTGGCTCTTCTTTTTCCTCTACCCTTTTAAAGAAATTAAATACCCACCAAATATCATCAGCTTTTTCATCAATCTTAAAAGTACATCCATAATGATACATTTCTTCAAGTTTTAAATTACGAAATCTTCCTGTTGTATCAGCATATAACATACTAATTTTATCTGAATATACTTCAAACTCAAGATATTCTGATTGACTATGAATTGCAGAATTAGGAAAATATTCCCATTCAAATTGAATAGAATTTCGTAAGGTAGGAAAAATAAGTGGAATTGAAAAATTCTTTAAAGTAATTAAAGCGGAGAGAAAAATTTTAGCTTTTTCTTTTAAATAAACGTCGACACGACAATTACTATCGATAATTAGTTCGGGATCTTCTAAACCGTTAGTATTAATCTCTACGTTATAAGCGGAAGTTAAAATATTTAGATTAGCACCTATATGTATACAGTTAATAACGGGCTTATTTTGACCATAGTTTCTAACCGTTATGTCTACGTAATACTTTCCTCCGTTAAATGCGGGTAAGATAACGGATTCTTTAGTTTTAGGAGAAATATCCGTGCCTTCAGAAGTTACGACTTTTACTTCGTAACGAGATACGCTGATATTGCTTACTTTAATCGGTACGGCCGTATTTCTTTTAATAACGACCTTAACGTTTCGTAATTGGAATTGTTTCAGAGAATACTTTTTAAACGTTCCTACGGATACGTTATAGTAAGAATGATTTAAGTCTAGATTATCATCAATATAGGTTTCTATATTAACGTATCCAGAAGCTAAATCGGAAGTAGCCTTATCTAGATTAAATTCAAGATCTCGACATAATAGTTCTATAGTTAAGATACTTGGAGTTATCGTGCTTTTTCCGCTTATATAAGCCGCATTTTGGAGCGTGAAATCTTCGGTCTTAATATAAGACGGATTAGACATTATGCTATAGAGATCACAAGAAGTTGATATGGTTAGCGGCTGACTTTTCGTGGCCGCGATTCCGGTAACGTCGATACTACACGTAGCTTCTACGCCGCTATCGGTTAGCACCATTCCACCATAACGATAGTCTTCTAGATTAGTAGAACTATTTAAATCCGTAACGGAATCGGCATGAAACAATACGGTCTTATTTACAAACAATCCACGATCGTTATATCCAAAAGATCCTTTTGGAATTAACAAGTCTTTTGTTCCAGTAGAATGTTTTAACTGAAATTTAAGAATTTCCATCGTAGAATAATTCTCGGCACTCGGAAGAACTTTAACGATATACTGCTTATTGGGTTCTAGCTTATTACGCGGAGTTACTACGATATTTTCTTTTGATTCAATAAGACTATCAATACTATAAGAAATTTCTTTTTTGGAAGTTCTATAGGAATCTACGTAGACTTGACTTGGATCACTAATTTCAGTTAAGGGAGAAGCTTCTATTTTATATTGAACATAAAACGGTTTAATTTCATTATTATATTTAGTTAGCGTAAGATCAATATTTTTACTAAGATTATTATTCTTAATATATTCTTCGACACTTGCGCTACTTTTTTTATATCCGTTTATCGTTACGGTTGTTTCGTTGTCTACATTTAAATCCTTTACGGTTGATACGTAAAGAGAATTATTATACCCAACACCGTCTTGATAATGTTCTACCGGTACGTCCCACGGATGAGCTATATATAAAAGATTTCTGAATGAGTTGTCCCAATAATCCATATCCCATCTTTTAGTTCTAGCTATATCGCGATTAAATTTAGAGATTTCTTCGTAAAGAATTTCTCCGTCATCGTTTAATAAATATAGATTATCTTCATTAGATTGCTCGAATTTAATCTCGTCTAGATTAATACTACCAATACCGGATAGAGTATTATAGATAACGTTCTTTAAACCCGTTTCTGAAGAATTCGGCCGATTTCTAAATTGATTAATAGTACGAATTAAAAGCGCGCGATTTTCTTCGTCTTCAAAACGTTCAATTCCGGCCCACCAAGCAAATTCATCAAATATATTCCAGATATGGGTTTTTTCAGTATTAACGACGTATTCATATCCATTATATGAATATCGAATAGAATCTACTTTGTTCTTAACGATTAGATAACTATCTTGATAATATACTTTTTCGTTAATATTAAGATAAAAATCTCTGATATCAGTAGTTACTTCTAATTCGGGATTTAGTACTTTAAATTCGTCAAAATCTTTAATATTGCCAATTTGAGCGCTATATAGATAATTAACGATTTTGTCTTCTTTATCTATATAGTTAACGATAAAGAAATCTTTTTTATATTCGATTATCGCGTCTTCTACTTTACCAATTTCTTCGATAATAGAACGTAATAAATCGCCGCCTACCGATTTGGTTGGACGGCGACGAATATTATTCCAGCGAGGAAATTTTTTAGCCGCTTCTATAAAACGATCGTAGGTCTTATAAATAGTATTCACTTATTTTTAGGCCTCCCCGCTCCATGTTATATTATCGAATAAGAATTTAGTTTCCAGTTCTTGAATAACTTTATTATCAGTATTATTTTCTTCATCGATCGTATAGCTGATAACGTTAAAATATTCAACGCCGGGTTCGTTAATTCCGATCTTAATTATCTGACCAATTTGAAGATAATCTCCCGGAGCAATTCCGTTAATATATTCTTGGATTTTAGCGGCGATAGTATTTTTAATTGTAGCTTCATCTCCAGTCGTTGACAAGAAGCAATGAAGCGCTACACCGCGAATAGAAGGAACTAAATATTCAACGTAAAGACTAGGAGAAACTACGTCTTTTAATAAATTATACGCTTCTTCTAGGGATTTAGCGATAATATCTTCTTCGTATTCTTTTGGAATAACGTAACACGTTCCAGTTCCGCTTCCATGAGTATAGGGAACGTATTGGATATTAGAAGCATATTCAGTAGTTAATAATTGGTTCTCGATTGCGCGAGTATTACTAGCTTCAGCTTGTAGAACCCAATCTTTTAAACGATATTTATAGTGCTCGTCAGTTTCTTCTTCTTCTCTACTTAATCCTACCCAATAGCCTAAAGAATCTAAATCTTCGCCGAAAGTATTGGTAAACAAATACGGATTTTTATTATCTTCGATATATTGATACATATCCTGACACTCGTCAGCAATAATTTTATTATATATATCGATTACGGATCCAACTTGAATTTCGTCATTTAATCTGGTTTCTAAGTTAGTTTTTAAAGAAGTATAGATTTCATCAGAAGTTTTCAAAATTCTATGTTCTCCTCCTTAAATGTTATATGTATAAATAATTTCACCATCATTCGTACTGATAGTGATCTTTAATGTTTCTAACTTAAAATTACCAGAATTGCTATCTACTCTTTCTACATTTACGTTAACCTCAGTAGTGGCAAAAATATCAGAAATTGCTTGCTTAACGTAGTCCGTAATAAGATTTTTCTTACTTTCAGTTAGCCTGATATCAGTATGTCTAATACGATTAAGCTCTGAACCAAAGTCGGAAAAGAAATCTTGAAGTTCCCCAAGCTCAGTTTTTAATCGGATAGCTATGGATTGACCGCGTTCCGCCGTATTCCTTACGGTCTTAATTCGTTTCTTTTTAGAACGTTCAAATCTCTCGCCGGTAATGAAATCTATTTTAAGTGCGCTTTTATGTTCTATAATAGGAGTTTTAGCATCGAAATTAATTTTTAGTTTAGGATAATCTTCACTAGAAGAAAAATTAACTTTAAAACGATTATATTCGTTTTGGTCTTCTACGGATAGATCGCCAATATCATTTATAGCAAAATCGATCATATAAGTCCTCCTAAAGAACCAGCATTAATTTTAACATATTTAGATATTTCATTAATTGCGGCTTGTTCTATCTTCTTAACTTGTTCAGTAACGGCTTTCTTTAGTTTATCGACATAAGCTTGCATCTTCTTAATATACTTTTCCTTCTCTTTATTAAAGAGTTTGATTTTATCCTCAACGGCTTTCTTTAATTTCTTAGCGTAAGCAATTTGATCTTTAAAAGTTTTATTAAGTTGATTCATAGTAGAAGTCTTTAAACGATTAATAGTATTGATTATATCCTTACTAACCGTAGCGATAGCCTTATTAGAAATAACAGAGTTAATAATGGCGGCCGTTTCTCTAGTTACGAATTTAGTTAAACTAGAAACGATTTTAGATTGGGCCAATAATTTTTTGCCCCATTTTCCGCCGATATTAATATTGCTTAATTTCTGATTAATAGCAGCCGTGATCGTCTTGTTCAAGTCTTTAGTATAATCGTTACGCATATCAGATAATAACTTTTCGGAGTTAAGAATTTTGCCATAATACGCTTCCGCCGTAGCTACGGCATTACCTAAAGATGAAGTGTTATAAGCTTGGCGCGCTTCTTTAACTTTATCCTTTACGGTTTCATCGATTTGTTTTTCGATTAGATTATCGACTAGATCTTGAATTTCCAGACTTTTAAATTGGTCTTCTACTTGCTTAGTAATATTTATTTCTTTAATCTCATCAACTGCTTTTTGAGAAGCTTCAGAAATAACTTCCGTCGCTTTCTTTTTAGCCTTTTCTTTAACTTCTTCTTGAGTTTTTTTAGAGGAAGATTTAATTTTATTTTTTATTTCTGACTTTTTATTATCAGTAGCTAAGACGATAGTCATTGATTTACCAATAGACTTACCAGCCGCGCTATTAGCAAAGTTTTTTAGTTCTTTGCCAGCATCGATATTAGCTACGTCATTAAATAATTTATTGCTCAATTATTAAATCTTTCCTCCTTATCTAGAAACTTGATGAGTTAAAACTTCGGTCATTGATTTAGGTTGATTAGTAGTAGCAGCAGTAGTCGTGGACGTTTCGTTAAGATTAGTATCTTTATTAAGCGTAAAAGATTTTTTAGTATTATTGGAAGTTGAAGAAGAAGCGGACTTTTTATTATTGTTTCTAACGGCTTTAACGTAAGATTCTATATCCATACCAGATTTATTATAAGCGTCTTGCATCTCTTTAACTCTTTGAGTATTCGGCGTGATCTGAAGTCCAGGAAGCACGTCCGTTGACCCGAGAGAAGGAGAGAATACTGGAATATTAGCTAGTCTTCTGATTAGTACATAGCGTTTTAGTTGATCGTCCCAAGCTCGCACCAAAACGGTTCCGAACATAGTTAATCCACCCGCTATTTTAACGTCCGTAGTATAATCTTTTTCTAAGACTTGCTTAAAATCGGCTAGATCAACGATTTTACGATTAAACTTATGATTAGAAATAATTAGGTCATCAACGTCTAGCTTCATAGTATTAGCTTTAACGGAATTAGTAAAAGATATAGATTCTATGGTTCCGTTAGAACTCATTTTAAATTGAGAATCTATTCCGCTAGAAATATTAATCTGGCCATCGCGTTTTATATTAACGCTACCTTTATTATTCTTTAAGTTGCATTCTTCGTCACGAGAAGAACGTTCCGCAAAATCCTTAACGGGTTCTAGATTACTTTCAAACTTTTCTGGTTTATCTTGCTTAATAGATATAGAACTGGCCGCTTCTTTTTCTTCCATATTAACCTCTTCTAAAATATATATCCACCTACTGACGAGTCATCTCCATCAGCATAAATATCGTTTTTAACATACTGCTTTTTCTTTATTTGAGTAGTATAGTCAGTTATAACTTCTCCAGTTATTATAACATTATCCTCATAAACATCGATTCTAACGAGGTCCCCTTTTTTAGGGAACCACGTTGAATCGTTGCTATTTCGAATTTCCACGTCGACCTTATCTTTATTTCTCTGGTTTCCTTTAGCATCGAAATAAGAGATATCGCATACGTTATCTTTTTCATACGCTTCCTTTACGAACCCGTAAGAACGAGTATTAAAAGCCGTATCGATATTAGGATTAACGACTCGAGTAGTTAATGTTTCTTTGATATTAGGCATTATTTAGTCGTCGTCTCCTTTTCTTTTTCTTCTTGTTCTTTTTTCTCTTTTTTCTTAACGCTAACGGCCAAAATAGATTCGGGCGCTATTTTTATTCTAATTTCATCGGAACCTTGAACGAAATCGGAAGTAAAACATACTGGTTTCGGATCTTTAGGATCTAAGCTCTTTAGTCTATTTTCTATCTCTAAAATATAATCATCGATTATTTGTTTTAGAGTTCCATTAGCTAATTTACCTAAACCTCTTATCGAGAAGCTAAATCCTGAACTGCAATACCAGTTAGGATCTCCGATTCTTAATGCGGAACAAACTATAATCTTGGTTCCGTTAAGTTCTTTCTCAATACTAATCTCGTCTTTTTTATTATCGATATCTAATTGAATCCAACATCTATCGCATATATCTTTTAAGACAATTAGCGCGTCTTTTGATAAGAATGGAATATCGATAATATCCTCTTTAGTTTGAGGTTTAATTCCGACAACTTCTACTTTTTGATTAGCGATAACCGTATCAATTTGAATAGTATTTATCTTTTTTTCATTAGCCAACGAATCATGAAGAATAACTAAGAACTTACTATTAATATACTGCTTAATCGGAGTGTATTGATTTATTAGTATTTGGTTCTTGCGTTCCGAACCGGCTAATAAATCGTCGACTTTTTCTACGTGATATCTATTAAAGCTTGCCTTAACGGCGCGATACTCTTTATTATCTTTATTCTTAACTACGGCTCTATTTCCTAGAGATAAATCAAAAGCGTTTTTCTTTATTATATTGAAATGCGGCTTCTTATTTATTCCTATAGAAACGGATTCGATAACTATTTCCTGACCTTCAGCATTATCACCTATTCTAGAAGCATAGCTTAAATCTCTAACATATTTAGAAGCTTCATCTTGAATTTCTGGAGTAAGAAGTGCTGATCTGAAGAAATTAGCTAATTTGGCTCCAAGACTATCATCTTTTTCTTGAGCAAAAACGGTTTTAAATATTTTTTCTAAAGGACCAAATTCATTATAGGTAGGAGAACCATAAACTAATCCTAAGTTTCCTTCAAGTCCGGCAGTATAGACCATACCATTTTTCTTTAACGGAAAAATTTGAAGAGCTTGATGATTCTTAATGGAATAAAGAATAAGATCATTAATAGTTCCCATAATGGAAACTGCATTTAATTCTCTAATTACGAAACTAGCAACATAAGCTCCTAATGTAACAGCGACGCCTGTAGGACCAGCTATAGTTCCGACGGCAATAGCTCCTCCGGCTTTAAATACATTCCAAACGGCTGATAACTTCTTTTTATCTTTAACGAACGTATTAATTTCGTTAAGAGCACTTTTAAATGTTTTAACTCCGCCCTTTATGTATTTAGTATCTATTGCGTCTTTTATTTTTCCTTTTCCTAAAGCCGCAACTTCGCTTATATATTGGAGTCCTTTTTCTATTGGACGATTCAATATCCATGTAGTAGCTAATCCTAATCCAACTTGAGCTACGATATGAAGTGACATATTCTGAATAGCCATTTCAGTTTGACGATCATCGACCGTACTGATAGCATCTACATGGATAGTGGAAGTAAATCCAGTTCTAGCATTAAGATTATGAACTACATCACAAACTAATACGGCACCATTCATGTCATTATATTGATCGCGAATAAAGATTCTATCGTGAGGTTTAATACTAGGATAACCTAAAATTACTAATTCTCCTTGATACATTTCTTTAATAGAATCTTTTAGAGAATTAGCCGTAGCGGCCCATGCTATTTTTTTATGATTAGAATTAGTTCCTTTATCATCAAACATTCCGCCTAAAAAATCTTCAGTAACTACACTTCCTATCGTAGCGAAAGCGCCTAGACTTAAATTAGCTAAACTTTGAAGACTATTTAGTACAAAATTTTTCGCGCCGTCTAATAAGAAGTTTCCAGTAGTGTTATTAGGACTAGTGTTTCTAAATAATAATGGATTATTATCTTTCATTTTTAGACGAGTATCAACTAGCACGCTCTTTTGATATTCGGGGTAAATATTTTTATCAACCCATATCGGCCCGACTTCTTTATTTCTATCCATCCAAGCTGCTTTATCTTTATAAAGACCAGTTGCGCAAGTTCTTATCTTCTCAGCCGAAGCCGTAATATTATTGATCATAATATCGCTTTGAGAAGTAAGAATATGATATTGAGAGAACGGTTTTCTTTTTTCTACGTAAACTCCATTAAATTTCTTATATTCATAAGCATAATAATAATGAGGTTTACCAAAGAAAATAGTATCTCTAAATCCGAATCCGGCCGTGCCGGTTATATAATCTGGAGCTACGCTCTTGCATATATGCATTATATCCCAAAATGTTTTACCTCTAGGTTCAAATGAAATATATGGAGGCTCTAATAAGTCTTTGTTGTCGTATAAAAGAACGCCATTTTCATCCATATTTGGTAGTGAAGATACTTCGTATATGTTTTGAACTATTTCTCCACCAGGAAAAACATCTTTATATTTTGGATCGCCAAAATGGACTATTCCATAGGCATTAGTATTCCAAGCGTCAGCAGCCCATCTAGCCCAAGTATTAAATAAACTATCGTCTTCTAGATCTTTTATGCCCTTATCCCAGAACATCTGATCGTCTGAGAATTCGCCACGTAGATAAGTTCTAAATGCTCCATTATTAGTAGTTAAGAATGAAGTTAGGATAGTACGGGGACTAGCGCCGCCACCTTCAGTATTGTTAAGAGCATCGCCCGGAACATCTTTATACTGAATTTCGTCGGCATCTCTATCTTCTAGAATAGGATTAACTAATTCAACGCCATTACCTTGCGCTATGATATTAATAGCTTGATTATTAGGTTCTACTGAAGAGATAACGCCATTAAACAATCCGGATAATTCTCTAGCATCGCTTCCGTAACCTTCTCTAACATGAATACGAATACCAGGAGAAAGTTTAGCCTTATTTACTTTCGTAGCGGCTAAACGTCTTTGTTCAGCTTCATTAGCTACTTGCTTTTTATGGAAAACGCTATCCCATAGATCTCTAAAACTAGATCCGCGATAATTTATATATCCGTCTTCATCGTCAGTAGTAAATGTCGAATAGTTATTAGATAAAATTAGCGTGCAAGTATCGGCCGGAATCTTTCTAGACTTAACTACGTTAATATCAAGAATAGAGTTAATACTATAGAAATTATCGTGTAACTTCCATAATCCAATTTCTTTTCCTTCATCCATAAATATGCAATAGAATGTCGGAAAAGCTCTTAACATTCTTCCTCGATAATCGTTACGAAGCATATCATAATAACTATGGAATAAAAATTGCTTAGGATCAGAAGCGGCCGCAATCGCTATTTTAACATTATGATTAGTAATAAAACGTGACGCAGGAGTTACGCCATTAGATCTTCCAATATATTCAGGACCGGCTATTTCCTTAAATCCGGCTAAGGCTAATAAGAATTTACGGAATAAAGCATCTTTACTATCGACTTTGGCGCGTTTTTTATAAGCAAAAGAAACGAGTTCAGCTACTTTATTATTAAGTCCTTCATAATCTCTACTAATCATCATATTGAAGAATTGATTAGATTTTAAAGGAACATCATAAATAGCCATAACTAAAGCGCAGAATATTTTACCGGTATCTAACGCTTCGCGATTTTTTTCTACGAATTTTTCGATACTTTCTAGAAGATTTTCATCGATATAAACGCTTTCTTTATATTCTTGTTCGATGAGCTTTTTAGCTTTTACTTTAGCTTCATTAAATACTTGCGTATTTTTAGCCATTACGTCTAAAGTAACGCTCGGGAAAATTTCTTCTTTATATAGTCTATATAACCAATAAAGAATAATACGACTAAAAGCTCGCGCCGCAAAATCAATATCAAGTTGGCATCTTTTTAAATAATCTTCGATTTCTTTATCGGAAGCAAAACGATAATAAGGATCTAATAAATAACGTCTTTTAGCCTTCTTTAATTCTGCAAGATCATAATCGTCATTTTCATAATCGCTATAGAATGTAGTTAACTCTTCACGTTCTTCTTGACTAATAATATTTATGATATCTGGATAAGAATAAGTATGAATATCAAAACATCCAAATGATTGCATTTGTTCAAATGGAGTAGTTTCGGAAGCTTTAATACATTCATTATCATTATTCTTATACCAACCCATGAAGCCGGTTTTACCTTGCCACCAGTCTTCAGCAATACTATCGTTATATTCATAGGCTCCAGTATTAGCGGCCCAGATAGCCAATAACATATTTTTAAAAGAAGTTTCGTTTATGTTATCGTACTTCATATATAGATCATTCAAATAAGTTCCGAAATTATTTGTTAAATCTACATATATAGCGTTAGGATCGAGATTATCATTTTTCTCGATTTCGGTTCCGGTTATAAAAGAATTATCGACACTAGTTTCTCGAAGCTTTTTATAAAGATTATCGATAGCCGCATCTTTAGAAGACATTAAATTATCAGCGAATTCTTTTAATTCTTTTAGTTTTTTAACTCTTTCTTCGTCTGGTTTACCGTCGCTAGTTACTACTTTTTTCCATTCATTTTTAGCTAAATCTTTTAATCCAAGATAATAGCTTTCCATAAAGCTACTGGCGATTTTAGTACTGATATCCCATTTTCCCGGATCGCCTAAGAAAGCAGCGGGCATCGCTTTAATGATATCAGTATTTTTAACATTAGCAAGATTAGCTTGCTGCTCGGCTTGAGCTTTTAAAACTTTTTCAACTTCTTCTCGATATTTTTCATTAGGATGAGAAATACTAACTTTATTATCTTTAGCCGTAAAGGTTACGCCGGAATTACCAGAGTTATCAGAATGAATACTGGTCATATTCGTAACGGTATTAGTATTTTTTAAATCAGTTACATTAAAGTTAGCCTGAATAACTGATTTAATAACTTCGGCCGTAGCTGAATATGGATAGAAGAAATAGAAATCAGGATCAACGAATAAATCATTTCGATCGCGCGCTTTTTCTTTATATCTAATAAACATAAAGCCTTTTTCTCCCAACTCTCCAATAGTTGGAAGTTCAAGATCGGGATAAACTTCAGCTAATGCTAATTTTTCATCGAGATCATCATAAGTCTTTATTTTATATTTAGTATTTAAAGAAGAAGATACTAATTGTTTATTATCTATTTCTCCCGATATTCCGTTAATGTTAGAATCTATTTTATTATCGATAGATTTTAGTGCTTCTCTATTTCTTAACGTTCTATCTACGGAAATTGCTCGAACTTCAATATGATATAGCTCTGGTTGATTAGGAACAGTGGTTACTACTACTTGTTCAATACTTACTTCAAAAACGCCAATTAATCTAGTAAATTCAGAATCTATTCTAATTGGGAAGCAAGGAAGAACCGTGTTATATTGACGCATAAAATACGCTTCCATTTCTGGTAAACGTTTCATTATCATTGCAAATTCTTCGTCTTTAGTAGTTATACTCCAATTAATATGAATATCTGAACTTCCCAGATATTGATATGCATAACCTTCAGATTCTAATAAATAAACACTAGCAAAATTATTCATCATAGATGATTTAAAATTATCTACGCGAACATTTTCAGCTATTAAATCGTATTGAATAGTTTTTGCATTTTCCCAATCTATCGCTTCTTTTAATTCAGAAACTTCTTGGTTTCCTTGAAGATATTTCTCGGAATTATCGGCGCACCAATTTAAGAAATCCGGAATATAATCTTCTCTAAACTGAATAGATTCATCAGGATCAGAAGAAGTTAGTGTATATCCCTGATCATGTAAATCTAGATTAATTACTGAATTTCTAGCGATTCCTTCATTAAATTTAGCGTCTATTTTATTTTCTAAAATAAATTGATCCCATAATCCTTGAATATCTCTAGCTTCAGAATTATAAGGAGCATTTATCTGGATAGTCGTTATTTTAGTATATGGAGCTAAATATATATCTTTAACTAACGGAAGTCCTTCAGAATTTAGAATAGTATTAGAATAGCAAGCCTTTTTTATTTCTTCAAACATTGGTTGAAGAACGTATTCTCTAATTAGATCCTGAAGTTCATCTTCTCCAACCCCTTGCTCGGGTCCATATATGGTTTTGTTTCCAAGAAACGCTTTATATTTTGCCTTTTTAGGCGGAAGCGTATCTTTATATGCTTTAACTAATGCTAAACGATATTCGGCGTATTTATAATAAATTCTACCGACTTCACAATTTATCCAAAGCGTATGTATATCAGCTAAGAATTTAGATTCGGCACTATTAGGAATAAAATTAGAAGAAGGATTTTGAATACTATTTATAGCATCTTTTTTAATATCATAAAGACGTTTTAAATAATCTTCATTAGCTATATATATGTCAATATTAGGATTTAAAAATTGACATGGCATTAAAGCCGTTTTATTTTTAATGACCGTATCTTTAATGAAATCTATAGAATTAAAACTATATCCGGATTCTTTGGGATTTAATAATTTATTAGCTAATTCGTTACCATAAATTAAAGGCTTTTGATAATAGTAACGCATTACGTCATAGTTAATACATTGAGCAAAAGGATTTTCTATTTCGTTAGTATCGGAATTTTCTCTAAGAACAAACATTTCCGGGACTTCAGGCATATAGATATTATAATCAAATGCTTCTAATATCAATCTTGCCTTTAATAGTCTAGGAAAATTCGGTACGGTTTCTATATCTAATCGACCTAAAGAAACGGCGCCGATTTTTAATGTTCTATTTATATATGTATTAACAATAGGAAGAAACGGAGTAAATTTAAATTCCGCGATTAAAGCACGAAGTCCGTTCATATAATACGTGATTTTTTCGTCGGATTTAATTTTTTTCTTCGGGTCTTCCTTATCTTTATTTTCCCAAAGTTCTATGTTTAATTCGTGGCCATTAATTCCGTATTCGTTATTAAAATATAGGTCAAGCTCAATTTCGGTACGAACTTTTTCTATATTTTTAGCCATAGATCCTTTAGCTCTTAATACTGGCAAACGTTCAGTGGAAGTAGTCGTATAAGTTCTTATAGCACTAGGAGGACAAAAGAAAGATACGTCGCCAATAGATACGGTCCAATCTTTTAAGCAGTTTAGAAATTTTCCATCGCCTAAACTAGTATCTTTCCCAATACTAGGATGAATACCAGCTTCTCTAAAAACTCGTTCTTGGATTTGGCGTCTTCTTAAATCTTGACCTAATTTGGTCTCCATTTGAGTCCACCAATTATCTTGATAGTTAAAGTTTTCTATATCATAAGTCCAAGCTTTAAAACGATCGCCAGTTGGATCTTTATAATATTCGGTAAACTTTACTCCATTAGGGATAAAATCGGATTGCTTAACTGTATTATCATTATAAATCTGATAGATAAGATACTTATTAAGATTTACCCATTCAAGTTTGTCGTTAATTTTTATCTTAACGTATACTACACCTAATGCTCTATTAAAGCTATCTAAGCCATAAAGATTATATCCTGCGCAACGAAACCATTCATTATCTCGAACCATAGCATCTCCGAAATTAACGGAGTATTGCTCTATAGCTTTACCAAAAAACGTATCTGGATCTATATAACCACTATCGTATGGAGCGTTATATCTACTATGAGTTCCAATACTATTCATACTCACGCAAATACGAGTATCTTCGGCACTTAAAATAGTATTAATGGCCAGATTTCTTAATTTAAATGCTAATTTTATAGTCTCAAGTTGAGCTTCATTATTATTTAAAACATAGAACTTAGCATATTTAGACAGGAATCCGTTATCTTTATCACCATATTCCCAAGCCTCGCCGGTTTTATAATCAATAACTACGTCTTTTTGGGTATTATAACAATATTTAAAGATACTTAATGATTTACCATTATCTTCTACGCTTAATGCTTCTATTAAAACGCCATGAGCTACTTTATTATCGTTATGAAAAACTGGAGTTACGCGATATAAAACATGCTTATCTGGATTTTCTAGAATATAATTATAAACATCTACTTCATACTCATACATAGTAACCTGATTTAAATTAATCGTACCAGTAATTAAGTTAAGTTGATTTATATTTTCTCTAGATAATTTATAAGCTAATAAGTGACAACGATTATATAATGCTCTCTTTACTTTAGGTCCATCAGTGACGGGTTCTTCTTTTTCGCCTTTCCCAAGATCTATTTCCGGAACACATTCAAAAAAGTAATTATGCCAACCGGATGGATTTACTGGTCCTAACGGAAGTCTATCATATTCTGAAGTTATAGTACTATGTTCTACGCAAATAATAGCGCTTCCGCAACGACCTAGACTATCTAACGGAGTAAACTTTTTATAACCTGGAACTTTATTTTCCTCGGTGATTTCTAACTTACTGAGATTAACTCGTTTATAGTCTTCTTCAGTTATATCTCTATCATTAACGGTGTATAGACCATAATCATCACTAGTTAAATCTATTTCAGAATTATAAGTATTATTCCCATCTTCATCATATAAAGGAGTTTTTAAAGTAGTTTCACTATAAGGCCAAACTTGAACGGTTTTAGTTTTTAAGGCGTTAAAAACATTATGATTATTCCAAACATAGATATCGTTATCGTCTTTATACTCTTTTATATCGGGAACACTATCTATAGACATGGTTCCGTCAGTTACGTCAAATTCTGATTGAAAAGGCTGAATATGAACGCTATCTTTATTTTTAACGTCTTTATATTTAACTTTTTCAACGTATTTTTTTTCGAGCCATTCAGTAGTATATTTAGGAAGTTTAGGACCATCTACATATAGAAGTCTAATTCTAAAATCTCCTAAATTAAAATCTCGCTCACCATATTTTTGTTTTAAATAATTTAATAATGCCTTATTATTAGCTAATTGATTTAATAATTCTTTATTTTGAGCATTATTGCCGACATCACATTTTGATGAAGTAACTGCTAATGATATATAGCTATTCATATTAGTATGAACTGATAATGTAGGTATATCAAAAGCAGTCGGGATTCCGTTTTTATCGTGTCCGGGTCCAGTTTTAATAGTAAAGATAGTACCGTCGGCACTCATACCGACGGCATCTTCTCCATCAGGAGGAGTTTCAATATAAAACGCGGTTTCTTCGGTTTTTAGGTCAATATCCAATATAGGGGCTAACGAATTATAGTACATATCTTCCATAGTCGGCAAAGATACGTCAGCATCGTTAATTATTTTACCCTGAAAATCTTCAATCATATTTTATTTTGTCTTCCTCCTATTGGAACTTAATCTATCTATTTAGAATATAGACTGCTCAACATAATCATAAACTTGGTTATAAGTTATATCGGTTTGTTCTTGAGTAGTCACATTTACATTTATTTGGGAATTTTGATAATTTTCTCGAACGGCTTGAGCTATCGAAGCTCCTACATAATCATTATTATTATTCATAGTAGAACCCTGAATATTAATAATGTATCCTTGTCGTGGTCCTTTTCTAGTAATATTTAAGGAACTATCTCTTTGCTGAGGGATCGGACTAATATAGTTTTGCTGATATTGATGTTGAGTAGTAGCGTCATTAGCTTCTCTGCCTGGAGCCGATGCCGGATTTCCACCAACATATCCTAGAGCAAAAATACTAGCCGCGAAGAATAACATGTTTTTACCCCAACCAGACGACATTTTTCTATTAACTATATTTCTAGCTAATCCCATATCATCGCTTGGGTCTAATTTTCTTAAACGATGTAGATTCTTAACCGTTGAGGTATCAGTAGCTACGTCTTGTATAAATTCTTGCTGATCTCTAACTACTTCATTTCTTACTTCAGTAAGATATTCAGCACTATGATCTAAAATCATTGCTTTTTGTTTAGCAGTTACTTCTTCCATCGGATCAATCATAGAATTTAATGCTTGAAGCATATGACCTCTATAAATTCCATAAATTCCGTCTTGAGTAAATTCTGGCGTAAATGCTTTTACTGATTTAACAAAAGTTTGCACACCTTTAACTACGGATGCATTATGGGCCATAGTTTCTATAACGTCGTCAACGTTTCCACCGTTTAGAGCTACTTCAGCAGCGGCTTTTCTTTTTATTTCATTGTAACCCTCTTCGCCAAGAATTTGGATAGGATTATTACGTTCTACTACGTTACGACCACCGACTTGAAGATTATGAATTAATCCATTAATAGCGTCCTGATCATTGCCTCTACTCTTAATAATGGTATCTATATATCCACGAGTAGTATCCGGTAGCATTTGACGTTCTTTTTTTAATACTTCAAAGTCGGATTTTTTAGAAGTTAAGAAGCCTTCTTTAGGAGATTCTTTAATGTAGTCTAGCGCTTGGATTTCAGCATCAGACAATTTAATTCTATTTTCTACTAATTCGCTAGTTCTTCGATCAGTAAGAAAACTTTTTATCGTATCAATAACATTAAACGGAGTATCGATTTCACCAACGGTATTTCTACCTACACGAGATAAGTAAGTAGCAGTTGGAAGAATTAAACTAGTATGAGATTTTAATCCGGATTTTAAAGCTTTAACTTGCTCTTTAGAAATATCTTCACTATGTTGAGCTATTAGAGTTTTAATATGTTCATGATAACCCATTTCGCTAATAGTGTCATTAGAGGGATTTAGATTAAATTTCTGAATTAATGGATTAGCTATCTTTTTAGTTTCAGTCCATTCTTGAGTTAATCTATTTCTAGTAGCATCATCATGGAAATATTTACTGGTAACGTCAATAGTATTATCGACTAGATCACTTAAGGATTTTTGTTTTCTTTTAATGACTTCTTGACGTTGAGCATCCGTATCAGCTAAAGTTTTACGATATTTTTCAGAACCTTCAACCATGTAATCAGTACGATAACTTAAAGTATTTATAGCCATACTTTGCCTATGAAGATTCTTTAGTCCGGCCGCATTCTTGCTATCGCCACTATTTACATTTATATATTGTCCAGATCGATTTCTATATCCAAGAACATAGGTTGCTACGGTATCGCCATCAGAGTCTTGCTTTAACTGGGCTGAAGTAATGTAGTCGGTCATTACTACACCGGAGTTTATATTATCGGAAAAATAAAGTTGGGTAGCGATAGTTGATCCGTGATAATCGTTAGGATCTCTATGTACTAAAGCTTCAATACCTTCAGTTTTAGCTCTTTCTAACCATGCTTTTTTATCGATGTTATTTTTCTTAAAATATTCATCGGTAAAACCATATTTAGCTAAATCACCAGTACTTGCAATAGTAAAGCTTACTTTTTTATTATTTCTCCATAATTCTCGTAAGTTTTTACCTTGATATTTTAGATCGCTTCCGAAAGTTGCTTTATCAGAAGGATTAAGAATCCAGGCGTCAGTATCAAATACTTGAGCAATAGAACGATTAGCTAATGGGAACGATTTATTCATGCGCTCATAAAGAACGCCGCCTTCTTTTACGTTAGTAGCATATTTCTTTACAAAGTATTCATTATAGTCAGATATAGCATTAGTAAGATAATTTTTTTCTGAATCTAATTGCTTTTTATATAATTCTCTATCAGCATCAGAAGTAGCGGAATTATATAATTTGTTATATTTTTGAATTCTTTCTCTAGAACTTAAAATACTAGAAGCTTTTTTCTGATATTCACGTAAATGGACGTCTTGACCAAAAATAACTTCGCCGCGTTTTTCAAATACCTCAGGATCATATCCGGGGACTACTAATTTACTCTTTGAATATTGAGATTTAAAAAAATCATCATCTAATCCAGATTCGGCATCTTTTAAATCAATAATGGCGTTCTTTTTCCAGCCAGCATTTTTATCGGTAATATATTCTTCTCGTCGACCTTTATAATCGTAAGAAAAATCGTCGGCTTCGATATTAGTAAATCCTAATAAGCTTTCCGGATTTTCGCCTTCATAAATTTGTTTTTGAAGTTTAACAGCGTTTTTTACGTCTTGAGCATGAGCAACTTCATTAACAAACTCTTCAGATATGTATGGAGTACCAAATTTTTCTTTAGCTTCGGCGGCAATTTTCTTTCTTCTAGAATCAGTCGTTTTATTGGGATCAAATAAAGTTTCATCTTTACCCATTAAATTATAGAGATTACTGGTGAACGCTTTATTGCTCCATACTGAAACGCCATCATATTTATCTTTAATTTTTAGTTCGCCTTTGCCGTTTAGATAATTTTCATCTAAAATATCTTCAAAAATACTCTTAAATGTTTCTTCATTAGCCGTTCCGTCTTTAACCATATTATCGTGAACACGATTAATAACGGTATTGTCATATACTTGATTTTTTAAGCTATTAAAAGTACGTTCATCAAATTTAGGTCTTTTACCCATTTCTTGAGGAACTCTTATAAAGCTTACAAATCCATCATATGAAGTATTGATATCTGGCATAGAAACATTATTTTCTTTAGCTATTTGACTTAATGTATCTAAACTAAAGCTAAAATCACCATCTGGTACTCTAAGACTATTGTCGGGATTTAAAGAAAAATTTAATTTAAACGCTTCATTAAATATTCTAAGAGCTTCTTCCGGTCCTTTTGCTTTAGCTATTTCATTAAAGATATAAGATACTTCTCGACCCCAATCTTTATGTTTATACATGTCTTTAATAGACTGAAAAACTGTTTCCGCGCTGAATGTCTTTGTTAACAAATCTGCCGTTTGATAACGTTTAACGGAAAGAGCATCGAAATTAATTCCGTCAATAACTTCTTTTAAATTATCTTTTTCTTCGTCTTTTAAAACGTCCCAAATTGGAGACTGAAAATTTCTAGATTCAATATCTTTTACGATATCATCAGTTAAAAGAACTTCTCCGATATTAATTCCAAGAAATTTATTTACTTTAGCTACTTCTTTACTTTTTAAGAATTTTTGAACGGCTTCATCTTGATTTTCAGATAAGCGCCCTATAACGGTAACTAGTTCATGTTTTTCTCCAAAAGTATCTTTAACTTTAACGGTATTAGGCAAAGTAATGGGGTCAGCTACTAAACGTAAGTGTAGTTTACTATCAACATATTTCTGAAATTCTTCTGGAGTATTGAAATGTTTATTTTCTTTCTCCATTAAATTATAAATAATGTTATTAGCTTCTTGTTCATTGAGAACCATATCTTTGCCTTCGCCTAAGACATATTTTTGAGTAATAATACTTGCGCGAGGAGCTTCTTCTCTAGCTTCTCCATCAAATTGACTAAATGTTCTTAAGAAAGTAGAGTTTTTGCCTACTGCAAATCCTTTGCTATATTTGATAGAGAATCCGGATATTTCATTTTTAACTATTTTAATTTTAGTAGATTTAAATTTATTTTCGTCTTTTAAAGTATTTTCTAATACTTCTTTATGGGTTAAATTTACTACTTTTCTTCCTTCACGATAACCAGCGTCTTCAATCAATCTACCAGATATAGCTCCTCCGCCTTCTCTAGGTTGAATTACGGTTGATAAAAATACGGCCTGAAACTCAGTTATTTGTCCACTATTAACTGCATTAGAAATAAGTTGATCACGAACATGGGCATTAATATCTATAGAAGAAGTTCTTATATGATTATTTATCTTTACGCCATTTACATGCGAAGTTATTATATCATTAGCAGTTTTTATGCCACCAGAATATTGTCTTCCAGAAAACTCTAATCTATTTTCTGGAATAGCTATAGCTGATTGTTCTACGTATTCACCTACTGAAGATGGACTTCCGGAAAACATACTATCTCCAAATGGCATATATTTAACGCCAATATTGCCTTGTTGAGCTATAGTATCTTTGATATTTCCAGTTAAACCAAATCTAACTTTTTCTCCATGATAATTTACGTCAAAATAAGCCGGGACGCTTCCTTCTTCCCAAGCTAAAGTTAGGGCTTTGAATGTTTTATCGCTGATTCTTTCTAGATCTTTACCGCGATTTTTACTTAGTTCAGAAATTAAAGTTTTAATGCTTTCAGAAGGATTTTTCTTAGATAAAAGATAAGTTAAAAAATCTTCGCGCTGATTTTTATCGATTAATGCTTTAGAATAATCCATAGTAAAATTGCCGACAAGATCAGCTTTTAATCCGGCGGAAGCGTTAGTAGTTTTTTCGTAAACTTCTTTAGCTCCTCGTTTTAAATGTCTCATGAAAACGTCTTCTTTACGTTCTCCAAGTTTTTTAGCGGCTTCTAAACTATCAGAAAGACCGTAGAATGTTCTATTAGCCATTCTATCTATCATGGTACGAACATCGAGAGCTCCACCTTGAGTATATCTACCGTTTAATTTAGTAGTATAAGAAGTTGCGCCTAATTGAGTATAAGTAACACCGTTTCCATTAGATACTAATTGAGGAAGATATTGAGTTATATCTATCGGCATTCCACCAAAATCTACCATCATTCTTCCATTAGTATCTTTGGTAAGATGACCGCCAGATCTTTCTAAAGTCTCAACTAGATTTTTGCCAAATTTAATTGTTGACTCTAGTTGCATATTCATAACTGCTTTTATTTCAGTTAAGTCTTTTCTACTTAAATTTGCTGGTTTTAATCCTTCTTGAAATCTTTCAACAAATTCTTCTTTAGTTCCACCTAAAAGATGTTGCGTAACTAATTCATTAGCAGTAAGAATTTTAGGTTCTTGTATTTTACTAACGTCATCTATAATGCCATTGATTATTTTTTTAGAACTTTCATTATCTTTTACTCTTTGGAAAAGAGAACTATTAGCAATATTAGTTGGAATAGTCGGAGGTAAAAATTGATCTTGCTGAAAATACGGCTGATCGTTTAAAATATAAGCTAATTTTTTAGCCTTATCTTTCGGAGTAAGCGTTTTATCCTTCCAAAGAGATTTTAATTCTGATTGAGCAGAAAGAAATTCTTCTGATTGATTATTTTTTTCAGCTTTAGTATAAGTATCGTTTAAATACCAAATAAAATTATTAACGATACTAGCTTGTTCTTTTTGAGTTAAATTATCTGAATTTCTACCAATAGATCTAAAAATAGAATTAAATACGCTCGTAGGATTAGAACTATTAAACGTCATAAAACTAGAATTTAATTTAGTATTTTGAGGAAGATATTGTCGTCTAAATCTATCTACTAGCAAATGTCTTTGACCAGATTGCAGTCTCCAGTCAGCAGTGTCTGGAGTTACTCCATAAATTTTTGAATATAAAACTTCATCTTTTATAGCGTTACCAGTTTCTTCCATTATTAATTGGTTAAATGCCCTTTTCTTTTGATATGGAGTAAACTGGCGCATTTTCATTTCTTGGACTAAATTAGCTCCAATAGAATTAGGATCTATATGGCGAGCCATATATATAGAGTTATCAGCCCAACTATTGTTTTGTACGCCATTTATTGTCCATAAATTTAGCCAGGTTTTAGAATCGCGATAATCACCATTTAATGAAGTATTAACGTATGATTCTAAACTTTGATCTAAATTAATTCCGCTAACTATATTCATAAATTTTTCTATAGCTTTCGGATCTCTACTGCTGAGATTAGATAATGCTTCATTAAAATCATCTAATTGAATTTTTCCATGATCAATTAGATGTCTGATAGCTAGACCTCTTTCTACTGAATTAAATCTGCCTTCAGACATACCTCTACTAATATTTTCAAGAGTAACTCTTTCTTGATTACCAGATAGAGCTATACGAGGATCATTTACTAGTTCATTTTTAAAAGTAGCCCAACCATTTTTTGTATTTTCATCAGAAAAACTACCTTTCTGATACATTTGAGATAACATATATCGTCCTTGTTCAGTAGTTTTATCTCCTACCTGAACAAAGTTAAAATGTTCATGGAAATAGTCTTCAATTTGGTCTTCAGCTACGAAAACTTGAATCTGAGCATTAGATTTATTTAAATATTTTTCATGATCAGAAGCGTATGGCTTCATCGTAAAAGTATATACACGTTGAGAACCTTCTAATCCCGTTCTTCCATAACTAATTGCTTCCATGATTTTAGTGTCGTCAATTAATTTAAAAGATTCTGGATCAATAGTATATCCCATTCTATTCTTCATAAAAGAAGGAAAGAATTTGGCTTCTTGTTCTTGAACTTTTATCTTACCAGTAGTTGGATCAATAGTACTCATCATTCCGTTAGAATAATAAGTATTATTTCCGTTAGTTACGGTATAAAAAACATTCTGATCCGTAGAAGCATTAGAAAAACCCAGATTCCTTTTTGGTACTACTAAAACATCTTTTCCGGTTAAATTGTCAATAGGTTGAGACGTATTACCAAAGTTTTTTCCGTTTAATTGATAAGTACCGGATTGATATTGGTCTAATAGTTTTTCTTCTATATTTTTAATAAACTTAGTATCTTGAGTAGTAACCTGACCAGTTTCTTTGTCTACGTGGATACCTACGATATCAAAACTTTGATTAGCGTCAAAATCAGCGTTATGATGAGGATCAGCACTTTTTCCAAATTCTAAAGCATGTAGGGTTTCAAGTTGAAATTCAGTAGCATTAGGATCGCCCATAAATTTTTGAACACCATTAGGATAAAAAGTTTGAGCGATTTTGGCTTTTTCAGTAGGACCTAACGCATCAATCATTTCTTTAGTATCGATAATATTATTTGGAGAAAAAGCTTGCGCGTAATCTAATCCTATTGATTTGGCATAATTTCTAAATTCAGAATCTCTACCTATCATATTCTTAATAACATAGGAGTCGAATTTTACATAGTTATGGCCCAAGAATAGATTATTTGGATTATGAAAAGTATTTATATCATCCATAAATTGACGATATCCACCTAAAGAACCGTACTGTTGAATCTGATCAGTTCCGATTTCTTTAAGCTTTTCAAAACCTTTTTTGAAGTTTTCTAGTGTTTTATATGATCCGTTTTCGTCACTAACTAATTTAGAATTTATCCAACGCCCATTCTCTTTAGTTACGAAATCGGTTGAATTACCTAAACGAGAAATATATTCAAAAGAAACTTTTTCATTACTATCTAAATCGTCTAAAGAAACGCCGTTTTCTAATTTATTTAGAAGTTCAGATAGAAAAACATCGGCTTTATCTCCGGATCTAACTCCAATTAATCCAGTAAATTTTTTAGATTGTCCTTTTTGATCGACATTGATAAAAGAATAGTCATAGATACCGTATATTTTTTGAAGTCCATATTTATCAGCGCCACCACCAATAGTCTCTATATCACTAGCAGTAATAGTAGCGCCATTTTGGAGCGTAGCATTCCCGTTTAATGCTTCTCTAAAGTTTCTCAAAACTGAAAACTTTTTAAATCTTTGGGCAGAAATCGGAGTATTTCTGCCCATGTTAGCCGTCCAGGCGCTATTGATAACATGTCGGAATAATTCTTTACTAGAGTTTACTTTTCCAGTTATTCCCTGAAGATTTTTAGGAACTAGCATATAGTATAAATCATCAGATATTTTTATTCCGTTGTCGCGAAGAGATTGGGTTATACCGCCAACAAAAGGATTTTCATGCATATCCATTTGTTTATTTTGACGACTTTCAAGTATGTCAAAAGTTTGATTATTTCTAATGGCTAAATCCAAATACTCATAAATAGCTCTAGTATTTATTTGCGCTATATTACTCATTTTGTTAAATAAAATCTCCTATTTATATCGAATCAAATATACTTGTTATACTATTTTCTAATTTATAATCTACTATTCGAACTACGTTAGCTATTACGTCTAATGTTCCGGTCGAAGTAGGTTCTATACTAACTTCAGAATCACTTATTCCTAATCCGCTTAAAACACTTTTAATTTTAGCAGAAGTTTCAATATAGCTATCAGTATCTCTATAATTTAAATCTGGAGCATTAATAACTTTTTCATCTCTATATTGAGAAGAATAAATGCCGAAATCAGAAGCCATCATGCCTTCATTCTTAACTACTTTTGCTTGAACGTCGGCTAGATCTATTTGAGGATTCCAGCCACCCCAAGTCGGAGCGGGTAAGGCATGTCTTTGGAAAAAACTTTCGTTAGATTCTGGTTTATCTATTTCTTTATACCAGAATTTTCTAAGCGCTTTTCTAATTTGAGGAGAAACGTATTTTAAAATTTCTTTACGTTTTTCCTCATCACGCTCTTTTATGAATTCCATAAAATATTCGCGATCAGTTTTCGGAAGCGCTCTAACAACATCGGCCATACTTGAATTTTCATTCATTGCGTACATCGTAGCTTGAGCAGCACGATAATACATAACGGCTGATTTTGCGTACTCTCCAGTTCCTAATGGAACCTTACTAGGTTCTAGACTATTTAAACGATATGTTAGATATTTTTTAATTTCTTCGCTATTAGCTACATTAGAGTATTTAATACTTCGTATTGCACTTTTAATTGTTTCTTTAGCATCTTTGATATCGTTATATTCATCTTTTTGTTTCTCAAGAATAGCTTTAATATCGATATCTTCTTCGTCTTTAGCTAATTCAGCAGCTCTTTCGTATAGACCCATATATTTTAAATATGTTAGTCTATCGAAATAGTCTTGAAGTTCCCAACGTTTTTTAGCACTATCTGGAATATAAGTATCACCGTCGCTAAATCCCCATCTAGCTATTCCGATAACGGCGCCAATTCCGGCAGCAAGAGCTCTATATTTAGATCCTCCAAAATGTTCATTAGCTATCATATATCCAAGACGAGACCAAGACATTACTCCTACGGCTAAGTTTTCCGGAGCCGCTAATCCTGAAAATGCTAAATTAATAGCGATACCAGCACGTCTAAATTTAGTCATAGCTAAAGTTTTATTATTGCTTTTACCTAATGTAACGACCTTGCCAGTAAGATAGCCCATTAAAGCGCCTCTATCACTTATGTTTTGGATAGAAGTTATTAATCCCGTACCTTTTTTACTTTTAACTATTCTACTTAAATCATGAAATTGTTTTAGCGATCCGTCTTTTTTAATAACTTTTTTAACTACGTCGGTTAATAAGTTATTTTTAGTATCGGCATATAAATTATTTCTAACGATATCACTAAGTATTCCAGTAGCAGTCCAAAAAGTACTATTAGCAGATTTACGCATATTAGGAATAATAAAAGTTTCATAAATATCGTCCCAAGATTGAAATGAAGATCCATATAGATATTCATCTTGATAATCTTCTAACGCCGTATTTGCTCTAAACCAACGATTATGAAGAATAGGAATGTCGGCGTGCATAAACGCTTCAGTAAGCCAGTTTATTTTATTTACTATAGTGCCATGACGAGCCATAGTAGTCGCGGCTGACATGTCTCCTTCACGACGCGTAGCATCACCGTTTTTGATCATTTGTTCAGCTAAACTTTCATCGCCTATTACAACGGCCGCGTTTATACTTTTTTGACTATCGCGATTTCTAGCATAAGCTTCATTAGTGTCTACTGCTATAGTAACGAGTTGACCCGGTTTTAAGTAGCGTTCAAAAACTTGCTCTTTATTCTCTTGTGGATTATTTTTAATAGTGGCTCCAGCTAATTTATAAGTAGCATCACTACCAAAAATTTTAAATGTTCCATGATCTCCTATAGAAGTAATATAAGCTTTTCTATAATCTACATCTCTATCTATGTATTTGTATTCTTGGAAATCGTGTTGTTTATTTTGTTCTTTAATACGATCTTTAATTTCTTCCATTTCTTGACGTAGATAAGGATCATCTATAGTTTTAGAAGCAATACTTTTCCATAATTTATATTCAGGAGAATAAGGCGCGATATCCGCTAAAATCTTAAATCTATCAAACGCTCCGTAGTTTCCATATAGATCTGGGTGAAGTTGATTTAATGATTCGTAGCCTATGCCTGGTAAACGAGCTTCGCCTTTAGGTACTAAGGTATAAGGATCACCAAATCTAAATCGTTCAGGCATCCAATCCGGCATAGTATTCATTAACGGATTTTTTGTCTGGAAACGTCTATATTCAGGAACAAAACGACGAATAATTTCAGTAATACTTCCTGATCCGCCATTGACACCAGCTACTAAATCAAAGTCTAAGCCGCCAAGATTCATATCCCAGAATCCTCTTGAGAATGAATTCATATCGGCGGAAGTTGCTATACGATCTTGATTATTCTGACCAATATCTAAAGCATTAGAAATTCCCCAACCATAAAGACCGGTTATCATTCTGGCGGATACGACCATTTCATGGATATAATCGTTACCTGATCCTGAATGCATTAATTCAGCTATAGCTTCAGAATCATTTATCATTTGATCGATAACGCTATCTGAATCTGGACGCGCTCTATTTTCGATCATAATACCCTGACCAGCATCGTATCCAGCTTGGGCTAATATCTTTTTATTTTCTTCTTTAATTAGCTTTAATGATGAATTTTTGTTAGACATCATAGAAGCTAATTGAGCAATTTGATTACCCTTAGCGGCTTGAATCATAACTCTATCTTGAAGAGTTAATATTTTACTTTCTTTGGCGAAATATTTATTACTTTCTATTATGCCATCATAGAAGTTACTATTAATGTCAGTAGCGTTATTATATTCTCCACTTTCATTAACCTGGAACGTTTCTTCTCCAGTATCCAAACTTACTATTTTATTTGAATAGTTAGGAGAATTATAAGCCATGAAATCCATAGCTTTAAGACTTCCGTTTTGAACGTATAATAATCCGTTATTTTCTCGAGCTTGATTTCTTAACTGATTATTTACGGAAGCAATTAATGCTTTAACGTCTACTCCGTCACTAGAAAGTCTATCGGAATGAAGATAAACTTTAGGTTTAATAATAGCGCCCAAAGTCGGATTTAAAAGAATTCCCCAAGGAGTATTTTCAGAAAATAAAGAGCCTGAAACTGGATACGGTCTATCTTCAGAATGAAGTTTTTCTAGATAATAAGGATCTAAAATATTTATCGGATTCCATTTATTCCAATAGCTTTCGTTATATAAAGACATATCCTTATAATCGCTGGCTAACATTCTTAAAGTATTAGGTTCAAAATAAGAAATACGGCCGCCTCTAAATTCATTAGAACTACCAAACCACCAATAACGAGCCTTACGATTAGCGTCATATCCCTTTCTATAATATTCTACTTTCTCATCGTAAGTTTTCCATTCTCCGCCTTTTTCTCCGGGTTCTCCCCAATATTTAAAAAGAGCGTTATCTTGAGTAAAACCTTTTAAAGTGTTATCTAATCCTAAAAAACCGGTTGCTTTTTTAATGCCTAAACCAACATTAGCTAATCCGCTGGCTCCGGCTTCTGTAATACCAGTTCCGGTTTCGGCTTTTGACATATCATCAGCAAAGTCAAAACCGTAATAAAACGCCATAGCCGGTAAGATTCTTTTTAATCCCCAAGTTTTAAGAAGTCTTCCAGTACTTCTGGCTCCCTTACCTTTTACTCTCAAATCAATGCTAAAATGCTTATTAGTAAAAGGAATATTGAATTCAGCCTTAAAATCATTATTAGGTCTACTTAATAAGAAATAAGAAGGAATTGAAGCCGTAGTGAAATTTTCTGGACTACTAGCACCAGCAAAAAATTGTTTAAAGAAACCCGGAACGGCATCTATAATTTGCTCTCCGGCTTGTTCTATATGTCCTTCGTTAAGTGATTTAATAATATTTAGCGCTTCTTTTTTACCGGAAGCTCTATTTAAAACGATCATTTTACTAGGATTATAGAATATTTGATTTTTGACGCTGATCTTCATGTCGTCAACGCCTTTAATCGAATTTCTTTCAATAAATTCTTGAATTTGATTCTTTAATAATTGTCCGCTTTCTGAATTATCTTCAGCTATAGTTTTTAAATTATCAAGAATTTGAGAAATATTAACTGGAATATTTTCTACTCTATTCCCAGTTTTATTTCTAGATTCAAATGGAAAACCTAATCTTTCTAAGAAACTTCTAGTAGCATGAATTTCTCTAGCTTCACGTAATTCGTTACCGGTTAGTGTTTTTTCTAAGAGTTTATCGTAATCAGCATAACCAATTTCGCTATCATAGTTAGCCATAAACTCTTTATAGAGTTCTTCTCTTAATTCTTTTTTATAATTAAGACTACGATAATTATTACTTTTATCACCGTATGGATCGCGCTTAGTAGAAGAATATGAGCGAGAAACTACACGAGGATCATTTATATATCGACGAATAGCTCTAGCTAATCTTGAATTCTTATAGGTCATATTATTTTTGCCAACTTTAGCTAATTGACCCATAATTTCTTCAAATTTTTCTGGAGATTCTTCTAATTGAATTGCATAATCAAGTAAATGAGAAAAAGTTTTTTGAGTTTCTCCAGTTAAGTTTTCTCTTATTTTCTCTATAGTACTCATTGAGTATCCATAAGAATTACGTTCGGCAAAACGTTCAAACTTAACTGCTTGATTTGATAATTCTAATCTATTATATTGACGAAGAGCATTTTCGGTATCGTCTCCAGCTATTAATTCGATATTTTCTTTTAATAGATTTATTCTATCTATATCGAAATTAGTAAAAATATCGGCAGAATGTCCGTATTTTCTTTCTCTATCTTGAAGAGTTATTTCGATACCAAGTTTACGTTCTAATTTACTTAAATTAGTATCATTTTCTATAGCTTCGCCGTAATTCATATCAGAATTTATCTGCTTTAGAACGCCGGTTTCAGCAGAAGCCATAAATGCTCCGCGAAGATTTTCTATTTCATGGAAAACGCCGTTTTTATCTACGATATAATAACGCCCATTTATATGCTGAACGGTTTCATCCAATAAGTCTTGACTACCAGTATGATAAGCCAATACTGGACTTAATTCTCCAGCGGAAAAAGTATAATCGAATGGTCTGAACTTATCAATATTTCTTAAATCTTGAATTTTTGTCATACTTAATGGAAAAGTATTAGTTAGTCCATCGATTACTGTGCTTGCAACATCGTTAGCATCTGCAAGACTATATACTTTTCCCATAGTATTTCTATATAGACCACTAATTTCTAATTGTCTAAATTTTTTAAGTTCTTCTTCATTTAGACCTTCAGCTTTTTTATTTATAATGTCGAATATAGAAAAAACACGAGTTTCGTCTGGAGAACGAGTTTCATCTAAAAATTTACCAGCTTCTCTAGCTAATTTTTCCGATTGATCAGCTACGGCATCTATATTTCCATCTTTAGTTCCTAAGAAAATACTTTCGTTTCTTCTAAATAGAGTTTTTATTTGTTTTTGCTGATCTTCGGTTCCGTTTTTAGCTATATCTAAAATGTCGCCAATAGTTAGATTTTTATCGGGATTTATTAAATGACTAAATTTACTTGTAAGAGCTTCTTTTTTAACTTCTTGTTGTTCTAAAAGATAATCCAAATCGAAGGTTTTTTCCTTCATTTCTTTAAGGATTCGATTACCTTTTTTTTCTAGCCATGTATTTTCAAAATCGTTATTTCTAATCCAAGTTTGAACGTCGTCTATAACGGTATCTATTTGAGCACCATATCCATACATGATGTCCATGTCTAGACGAGAAGCTAATTTTCTATAAATTTCTCCAGGAGAATCGCTTTGGGTAGCTATATCTTGAAGATGAGAAACAAGCGCGCTTTTTACTACATCTGGAAGTTCTAATCCTTCAATAGTATCTAATGCTACTTTTCTAACGTCAGAATTATAGAAACGGCGTAAGATTTTCTTTTGATCCAATTCAGTTCTATAATATCTTCGTAATCCTTCAAGAGCCGGAGTATTACTTGGATCAAAATTTATGCCAGTTTCTTTTAATTTATCGTATCTTGCACTAGCACGACTAAAAGTATCATTTACTTCATCTTTAGTTAATAAAGATAAATCTTCCGAATATTTATCCCATGTCTTACTGAATTCAGATAAATAAACTTTACTTTTAATAGCCGCTTCATTTAGATTTGGTCCTAAACCTTGCCTGAAAAAAAACGCCGCTCCCCCGACAAGTCCGAGAGTAGCGACGCTAATTGCTTCAAACTGGCTATCTTCCGCTTTTCTTTTTTCTTCGTTAGCCATCTGATTTTCCTTTATTTATTTATTCGTTATCGGGTTTTCCCATATATGGAGCTGACGGCGGCGGATTAATTTTTTTAGGAGCTCGACTTCTAGGTCTTAATGCCGGAGGCGTATTATCGAACGGCATGGAATTTTTAATTCCGTCTATACCCATTAGTCCACGATCGTGTTCCCAATCTATCTCTGGAAATTTAGCTTTTAATTCAGCTAATTTTTCCGGAGTCATTTTTTCTTTTCCGTTATGAGCTACTTTTTTCTTAGGAGCTGAACTTTCGATAGTGTCGTTATCTCCAATTTCTTCCGTAACCGCTTTCTCTTTTTGATATACATAATCAGAACCGGGATCTTTTTCTCGTAACGGAACTCCGCCGATATTAGTTAAAATCCATTCAGCTCTAGAAAAATATTTATTTGCAGTAACAACGTCAAAATTTTCTACTTCTTCAAGCTTAAGATTCGGAAAAGCCGCGCAAATCATGCAGTTTATCTGATTATCCAGATTATACATTTCATGTCTAAAGTAAGCTAAAACTTTATCTCTATTTTCTTTAGAGAGATAAGAATTTTCTATAATTTCGCCGCATAATTTAGAAGGAAGTCCGGCTTCATCGCAATTTTCGAAATCAAAATCTTTAGGAAAAAGAGTACATATTCTGCAAATCTCTTCTTCCTTATCTTCTTGAGAAATATTTTCATTAAGAGCTAAATCAGTATATTCTTTACGTCCAACGGCTCTATAAATAAAAACCTGATCTTCAAACTGATAAATATAGATATTCTTATATTGCTCTTTGAATTTTTCTAATAATTTTGATACGTCAAGTTGGAAATTATTAGCGTTTTTAACTTTCATAGTATTAATTACAACTCTTCAGGGGTAGCAATTCTAAATCCAGATTTATCGTAAATATCGTCGCTAATTACGGGAGCGAAACCAGCCATATTATTAATCAAATCTTCAACGGTTTCCTTATCGGGATAAAGAATAGCGGCGCGGCAAACGGCCTCTTCGCGTTCCATTAGACGTTCGCCACGATCTTCGATATCCTCGTAATTCTTCATAATATCTTTATATTCTTTACGATTTAGACGACGCCAAACGATTTCGGTTCCATCTACTAGAGTAGTTTTCCATACTTTTTTATACTGAGCTTTAAACTCTTGAATCAAATCAAAAGTAAGTTCTTGTTTTTCTTTAACTTCTGAGTTAGTTACTTCGTTTTCCATTATCTATTCTCCTTTATTCTATAGTTACAAAATCTTGTGAGACAAATTGATATACTTCAACAACGGCTCCACCTTCGGTATCTCTTTGTTGATAACTATTGGTTATATAGCAATTCTTTAAGATAATATGTACCGGAGGTCCTCCTTTAGATTCTTTTTCTCCGCATACTATATCTATATCAAATTTAGAGCCCCATATTTTATTATGAACTGGATTCGTAGTTATTAATCCAGAATTAGGTTTAGCTACGATTTTATCGTTTTGAATGACGTAAGTTTCTTCTTTTTCAAAATCAGTTCCGTCATTAGAATTAACCGATCCGTTACTATATTCAGTAGGAGTACCTTCCTTAATAGCTTTAGAAATAGTATTGGGTCCCGTGAAATTAATAACAAATTGACCTGAAATAATACGCGTTCCTTGAGCTATATCATCCCATATATAAGAGTTATATCCAAATAAAGGCATGGTTTGCTGAACTATTTGCCAGTTTATTTTAGAGATATCTTCATACCATTCTCCATTAATATAGATTTCTGCATCTATATTAGAATAATAACGTTTTAATTCGGCTGAAGAAACGGAGCCGCTTATATTCTTTTTAACTCCGACTACGTAATTAGTATAGCCAGGAGTATCTCTCATTACTTTATAGTCCATATATAGTATCTATTTTAATTTTAGAAGAAAAAAGGCGCGGAATTCTTTCGCCCGGTTTTCGATAAATTAATACGAAATCAGATTCTTTTAATGTGTACTTATCTATCATACTAATAATATGGATTGAATTTTTTCCATATATTTCATATTGATATTCAATAGTATTGTTAGTATCATCATATTCTTTAATAATATAACTATACTTATTATCTTTAGATAAATCTATACATTCATGCATTAAGATAACTGATTCGGGATTTTCTATTTTAAAAATTAAGCTATTATAATTTACTTTATAATCTAGTTCTTGTAGGATATCAAAATCGTAGTTAGAACGATATAATAAGAAACATGCCTTAACGGCAATAATCATATCGATAATATCGTCATTAAATCCGTATTTATCTACGGTTTTTTCTATCAATACTTTATACGGATCAGAATAAGCTAAATTTTCAAAGATAGTTATATTATCTATTAAAGACTTAAGCTTTTCATACACTTTAGTCTTCGTATTAATTACTTTAGGGAAATTATTAACGAATTTTTTCCAGCAAGTTTTGCTATAAATCTCATTATAATCTATAATATTTTCTTGAGTTATATCAAACGTAGATATGGGCGAAAATCTTTTTCCTTCTCTATTTTCTAACCAAAAATAATAACGTTCCGGATTAAAATTAGCGTTAAAAATAGTTTCGAAACTATTACTATCTTCACTAAAATCTGAATCTAATATTTTTTTCTTTCTACATTTTCTATTAGGATTGAATAATTGATCTTCTTCGCAAGCGCTAATATAAAGATTGCTTTTATCGATATTCCATCCGCTCATGATTGGTTTTAAATTAACTGAAGTTCTGACTATAAGATCTTTTTTTCTAAAAAAAACTTCCGGAGCAGGACTCAAATAGTTTTGAATAAACTTTTCTTGAGAAGCCAATACGGATAATATATGCTCCTCAGTTTCGTTATTAAAAGAGTAATCAGTTTCGAGATAATATTTAGAATTAACTAATTCTCGCGCCATTTTTTCTTTTAATTCTTGAAGAACTTTATATTTATTATTAGAATTTTCTTCTCCGAATGAAATGTATCCATAACGTCTAATTAAACTATGTCCGGAATCAGTATAGATCTCTACGATATAATATCCTTCTGGTAATTTTAAAGTAAAAATATTTTTATTAAATATGGTATCTACTAAAATTTCTTTAGGATTATCATAAGAATATATCTTGATAGAATAATCGTTATCTTCTACGTAGTTTAGATTAGTAATAGAAAGATTCGGATTTTTTTGATTTAATACAAAATCTTCATTATCATCTAAATCAAAAATATTAGCTCTATAATTATAGTTATCAATAATATTATCTATAAATTCTTGATATAGTTCTTTATATTCAGGATTTCGTAAAGAAATATAAGAATAAAAAAGCGCGCTGATTCCTTTATTCGCGTCTTTTTTATTCTTTTTTATTCCCAGATCAGTAAAGTTTCCTTTATCTTTTAATTTAATCAAAAGTCTTTGAATTTCTTCATTGTCTTTATAGCCAAGACGTTCTGCTATTTCAGTATTAG